>MDTG01277222.1_pt1 | contig 59956 bp, 55 predicted proteins | sample 811421 | NCBI WGS metagenome assembly MDTG01 (sample SAMN05326645, study PRJNA326480) | marine metagenome | isolation source: seawater | place: Pacific Ocean: South East | collected 2011
CAAAGAAGATTACTATAGAGAGTTAAAAATTTCTTTTGAGTATATTGATTTTAATAAACTCATTAAAATTATAAATATTTTGGAATTAGCATATAAAAATAAAAATAAAAAAATTATGGTTTGTGGTAATGGAGGTTCTGCAGCACTAGCAAATCATTTTGCTTGTGATCATCAAAAAATACTTAATGAAATCAAACCTCTCAATCCTTTTGTTCTAAGTTTATCTTCAAACTCACCTTTAATCACTGCAATTTCTAATGATAACCAATACGAGAATGTTTATTGTGACCAAATAAAACAGATGGGGAAAAAATCAGATATTTTAATTACAATTAGCTCGTCTGGTAATTCCAAAAATATAATTAAAGCGATAAAAATTGCTAAAAAAATGTCTATTAAGACAATCTCTCTCACGGGATTTAACGGAGGTAGATCAAAAAATTTAGCAGATCATAATATTCATGTTAAGTCTCAAAATTATGGAATAATTGAAAGTCTTCATCACACTGTAATGAATTTAATTTCCCAATATTTGAAAAATAAATATTTAAGCTCAGACAAAATTAGAAGTTTAAAATTTTAGTAAAATTAACACTAAATTTTAAATAATAAGTTGAATTTTATAAATGATATTCTTTTTAACTCCAATAACGTTAATATTAATTTTCTATTTAATTGGTAATCTTTTTTCTAAATTATTAAATTTAGAAAATACTGAAAAACCTATTTTTGCCCTAGGTTTTATTTTACTTGTATTGAATTATGGATATTTTAATTTAAATTTAAAAATAGAAATAATTTTTTATTTTTTGTCAGTCTTAGCCTTAACAGCAACAATTTTTACAATAAAAAGTACAAATTTTGATATAAAAAATTATAAGTTTTTAATTCATATTTTTATAGTATTAATTCCTCTATCATTAATTGGTATTATATATGGAGAGCAATATTATGTATTTAGAGGTAATATTTATGACCATTTTGTATATCTAAGTTCTGGTTTATCATTCTTTAATTATGACTATAATGAATTATCAAAACTTTCTATAGATGGCGTTAAACAATCAAATAATGAATTTTACTTATCGCATATTTTAAATGTAATAAACTCTAGACCATCAGCACAATTATTTTTATCTTTTTTAATTAATTTAAAATTTATAGATGTAATTAAAATTAATTACATTTTTAAGTTAATAATCTTTGGTCTAACATTTTTGTCTAGTTACAATCTTTTTTATTTTATAATTAAAAATAGGGAAAAAAGTTTATTAATATCTTTAAGTTTTATATTTAGTTTTTTTTACTTTTATAATCATGAGATTGATGCTCATTCATTGTTATTATCATTACCATTTTTTTTCTTGATCATAAAATATACGATTGAATTAAAAGAAAGTTTATATAATTTTAATAATATTTTTTTTGCTAAGTTTATATTAGTTGCTTCGATTTATTTTATTGTTTACCCAAACGGTGGAGCGATAGTTGCAATACCAATTTTTATATATTTTATTTATATGATTTTAAAATATAAAATTGATAATTTAAGATTAAAAAAAATCATAGTTTTTATCTTTATTTTTATACTTTTGATTTTGCCAACCTATAAAACTACTATCATGTATTTAATCAATAGTGAAATTCCAGTTGGCTTAAGTCACAAAGTAGATTTTTGGGGTTATTATGGAGCATTCATATTTGGAAAAGATAATCCAGTTCATAATTTAGAAGTGGTAAATCAAATAAAAGAGATGTGGGCATCAGGAAATTCATTTTTAAATATATCACTGGCTGCAATTAAAGCTAATATTGAAACTGGTAACATATTTTTCTTTTTAAATATTATACCATCAATCTTTGGTTTTTATCATTTCACAACATCAGATGTTTATGGAATATTTAATTATTTCCTCTTTGTGTTCTTAATATTTTTGAATTTTATAATTATCAAAATTTATTTTAAAAATGTTTATTTTATATTCACAAAAAATAATAATTTAAACTTAATTTTAAGAATTTTTCTATTTTATTTTATTATTTTTTTTCTTTTCTTAGTTTTAAAAAATCAAATTTGGTCTGCAATTAAACTATATTTTATTTTAAGTCCTATTTTCTTCATAATGTTAATTTTAGATCTTTCGAAAGATAAGCCAATGATAACTAAAAAATATATTCTTTTTTTACTTATGTTATTGCCTATTTATAAATATAGTCAATTCAATAATGGGATCGGTGTATTAGATTCATTTCCTTCAATAATAAACAAAGATAGTAAAATTTATACTCAATGGTCAGTGGATAGATCAAAACTGGAAAATTGCAAATCACTAAAATATGACTTAAATGATAAATTCCATAAAATATATATTTCTTTACTATTTAATCATAAAAAAGAAAAAAATTACGAAAGAATTTGCAAAATTAGCTTAGAAAAAAATAAATTTGTATTACAATATATAGAATGAGTATTTCAGTAATAGTTCCAGTTTTTAATGAGAGCGAAAATATTAATTTATTTTTGGACAGAATTATTAAAGTTTTAGAAAAAGCAACACATGAATATGAAATAATCTTTATTTTAGATCCATCAAAAGATGATACCGAACAAAAAATTAAAAATAAACTTAAAGAAAACCCTAAAATAAAATTAATAAAATTTTCAAGAAGATTTGGTCAACCGGCAGCAACTTTGGCGGGTATAAAAAATTCAAGTTATGAAAAAATAGTCTTTATTGATGTCGATCTTCAAGATCCTCCGGAATTGATTATCGAAATGTATGAAAATTCGAAAAAAGGTTTTGAAACTATTTTAGCTAAAAGAAGGAAAAAGAAGGGAGAAAATCCAGTCCGAAAATTAATTTCTGACGTAGGATATTATTTAATTTCTAAATTAAGCGACACAAATATTCCCATGAATGTTGGTGAATATAGAATGATATCCAGGAGAGTTGCTAATGAGATAATCAAGCTTGAAGAGAAAGAATTTTTTTTAAGAGGGATTAATTCATTTATAGGATTTTCTCAAAAAATTTTAGAATTTGATAGAGAGCCAAGAACAAAAGGATCAACAAAATATAATAAATTTACTGGTTCACTACGGATTGGCTTAAATGGAATATTTTCTTTTAGTACTAAACCATTACATTTTATAACAATCTTATCGACAATAAGCTTTATCTTTTCTTTTACAATATTTGTGCTTTACTTGTTACTAACAGCCTTCAAATTGTTCGTATTTAAATACCAGTTTTTTATAATCACATTAATTTTACTAGTGTCATCATTAATTTTTTTCTCCCTAGGAATAATTTCTGAATATTTAGCAAGAATTATTCCAGATATAAAAAAAAGACCTACTTATATTATTGAAAATAAATATAACTTTAAGGATAAGTAATGAAAGATTTGGTAATAATTACAGGCGTTGCCGGGATGGTTGGTTCAAATTTATTAGAAAAAATTATAAAAAAAAAGAGACAAATTATTATTGGTATAGATAACTACAAATTAGGTAAAAAAGTGAATATACAAAGATATTTAAACAGTAAAAATTTTTTTTTTTTTAATATAGATTTATCAAAAAAAATTGTTTCAAGTAAATTAACAAATTTAATAAAAATTAATAAGTTAAAAGATATATGGCTCTTCGCTGCAAATTCAGACATTAGCAAAGGTATAAAAAACCCTGAGATAGACCTGAAACATACTTTTTTGACTACTTATAATACTCTTCAATATGTCAATAAATACCTGCAACAAAATTCAAAAATTTATTTTACATCAACATCGGCAATTTACGGTGAAATAAAGTCAAAGATTACTGAGAATAGCAGTCCATTAAATCCAATTAGCAACTATGGATCTACAAAATTAGCATCAGAAGCCCTATTGTCATCATATTCTCATCTGAATAATTGTAAAATATTTATTTATAGGTTTCCTAATGTTGTTGGAAAAAATTTAACGCACGGATTATTATTTGATATGAAGAAAAAAATCTTAGGTAAAACAAATTTTGTACAAATTTTAGGAAATGGGAAACAACAAAAACCTTATTCACATGTAAACGAAATTATTGATTGTATGATTTATCTTTCAAAGAAAAAATATAAAAAGAATTTTAATGTCTTTAATATTGGAACTGATGATAATGGTATAAAAGTCAAAGATATTATATTGATAATGTTGAAAAAATATCAAATAAAAAAAAAAATAAAATACCAAAACAGTAAAATTGGTTGGAAAGGAGATGTCTCAAGATATAGATACTCTACCAATAAAATAAATCAAATTGGGTTTAGTTTTCGAATGAATTCAAAAAAAGCTATTTTAAAAGCAATAGATGAAAATTTTTAATGTTAGCTATTGTTATTTTAGTTGGAGGAAAAGGAACAAGAGTTGCTTATTTAACAAAAGGAAAGTCAAAAGCAGAAATTAAAATTTGGGGGGGGAAAAAAATTATTGATTTTCAAATTAGCTCACTTGCTAAAATAAAAAAAAAAATTATTTTATTATCAAACAAAAAATTTAAAAGTTTAAGCCAACATATTCTAAAGAAATATCGATCATTAGATATTGATATAATTGAAGAAAATAAACAATTAGGAACGGCTGGCTGTCTTGAGGTTTTAAAAAAATATAAGCACACTGATTTTCTAGTAGTAAATGGTGATTTGATTTTTAATTTTAATTTTGATGAATTAATTAAATTTCATTATAAAAAAAAATCAGATTGTAGTTTAGTTGTTCACCCAAACAATCATCCGTTCGATAGCGACTGTGTTGAATTATTGAATAGCGGAAGAGTTAATAAATTTTATTTAAAACCACACAGTAATAAAATAGTTCCAAATCAATGTTTTTCTGGAATTAACTTAATAAATCGAAAACTTCTCAAAAAAATAAAAAAAAATGAATTCCAAGATTTTTCAAAACATTTTATTAGAAAAAACAAAAAACGATTTAAATTTTATGGTTACTACACACGAGAATATATTAAGGATGTGGGAACGAGAGAACGAATTAAACAAGCTAAAAAAGACTTATTTTCAATTAAATACAAGAAAGGTTGCATAAATAAAAAAATTCCTGCAGTTTTTTTAGATAAAGATGGTGTGATTAATAAATTTGATAGAAATGAACATTATCAAAAAAATAAAATATTTAATTACTCAAGTAAAGCAATAAAGAAAATTAATGAAAATGGTTTTTTATCTATAATAATTACTAATCAACCTGCAATCGCAAAAGGAATAGTGTCAGAGAAAAAATTTTTAGAAGATTTGATGAAGTTCTCTTTTGATTTATCTAAGAATAAATCATATATAGATAAAATTTATTACTGTCCTCATCATCCAGATAAAGGTTTTAAGAATGAAATATTAAAACTTAAAATTAATTGTAGTTGTAGAAAACCAAATAACGGATTATTTAAAATAGCAATAAAAGAACTTAATATTGATATAAATAAATCTTTTATGATAGGTGATCAAATGAGCGATTATTTAGCAAGCAAAAAAACAAAATTGAGATTTATTGGAGTAAAAAATAAAATGTTTAAAAAACAAAAAGAAATAGTATTTAAAAAAAATTTAATGGAAGCTGTAAATTATATTTTTAGGTAGTTTTTCTAAAATCTGATAATTTTATTTGAATTATCAAAAAAATATTAATCTCAATTAACGGTAAAAAAAATGGAAATAGTATTTTTTTTAGATTAGGAAAATAATATCTTAATATTTTTAAAATATTTTGCACAGGCGTAACATGATCTCTGGAGTCATCTAAATCTTTTTCAGATAGATTTGACCACTTATAAACATCTTTTTGTTTGAAATACGAAAAATATTGCAAAAATCTCCACATTAAACCAGGATCACAAGGTAAGGCTATAGATAAACGAGATTTTTTACTCATAAATTTTAAAAAATTTATAAAATCATCTTCGAAAAATAAAAAATGCTCAAATGAGTGCGAAGATATCATTCTGGTATATTTTACAGTTGGCTTATGTAATGTAAATTTTTTATAATTTACAAATTTAATATTTATATTTTTATATTTTTTATTTAGCGTTTCACATTTCTTTTTAAAAAATTTATCATCTACTATTGTATAAGTTTTAATATTTTTTGTATCCATATATTTAATATGTGGTTCAGCTCCACCACCAATTTCAATTATATGCTCATTAAATTGTTTACTTATATTAAAATCTAATAGTTTATGATTTATTGAATATAATAATTTTGAGATTCCAGTATAAGTAGCTTTATTATAATTATTATTATTATATATGTTATGATTAATTTTTGCTTTTTTAAACATTATTAAAATTTCTGTTAAACTTTTTTTTTAGCATATAAAGACTATAATAATAGTTTAAGATATAACAAACTTTATCAATGCATAGTATCTTTAAATTAGAATACATTTTTCTTCTAATAGTAATCACACTATCTATCTTTTATATTATATTTGGTAATTCTTTTTGGGATTTTTTTTTAGTACCCGTAGGTAATTATACTATTGATTTTACTGACTTAAGGTGTGTTAAATCCTGGGATAGACTTTATACTGACTTCAAAAATAGTGAATTTATTTATAATGATAGCTCTGCATGTAAGCTTAATTATCCAAAAATTTGGATTATTTTTTCAAAATATTTGCTAGTTGATAAAATATTTTATCTATATGTTTTGAGTAATTTTATTGTTTATAATTTAATATATTTTTACTTAATAAAAAATTATAAATCTAAATTTTTTATTTATTTTTATTTAAGTGGGGCTAGCATGTTAATGTTGGAGAGAGGCAATATTGAAATTTTAATATTTATATTAATATTTTTTGCATTTTTAAGTAAAAATCTTATAAGAGTCACACTTCTTTGCTCAGTAATATCTCTAAAACTATTTCCAATTTTTTCATTAATCTCTCAATTGCCAAAATATAAATATGTTTTTATTATTTGTTTATTTTTTTCAGTTATTTATCTACTATACATATATAATGATATAGGTTTTATTTTTGAAAATACTCCAGGCACGGGAGATATGAGTTATGGGACAAAATCTATATCAAGTAATTTAATAAAACATTTTAATATTTTTATTAATCATTACCTAATAAGTTTAGCGCTCATAATTCTAACATTAGTTTTATATTTTTTTTTTTTTAAAAATTATTTTAAAAATTTAAAATATACAAATGAAGAAATGTTTTTAAGTGGGGGAGCTATTTATTCAGCAACTTTTCTTATTAATAGTAATCATGATTATAGGTTGATTTTTTTATTACTGATGATTCCTTTAATTTTACAACTTAACTTAAAAACACTAAAAATTACTTTTTTATCTACTATTATTCTATGTCTTGAGCTGAATAGACTTTTATTTATATTTGGGTTTTTTGGTGGGGTAATAAATACCTTTTTTAAAATTATTTTATTTTTTCTAGTAACATTGACATTGATCGACATATTGCTTAAAAAAATTATAACAAAAAATACTTTAAAAAATATTACATAAAATCGGAAACAAAATTGCATAAATATCCCTTAACATTCAATAGCATTGGAACAGAAGAGGAAAAATCTGTAAACAAAATTTTAAAATCCAAAAAATTTACAATGGGCAAAAATGTTGAGAAGTTTGAGAGAAATTTTGCAAAATGGGTGGGATCAAAATATTCAGTTATGGTTAATTCTGGCTCATCAGCAAACCTACTTATGGTAGAAAGTTTACTTAGAGGCCAAAGAAAAACAAAAAAGTTAAAAAAGGGAGATGAAATAATTGTACCAGCACTTTCATGGCCCACAACTGTTTGGCCTATTATACAACTTGGGTTTGTTCCAGTTTTTGTTGACTCCAATATTGATGATTTATCAATAGATTTTAAGAAAGCTAAAAAAGCTGTAACAAAAAAAACAAAAGCTATTTTTATGATACATGTCTTGGGTAATTCCGCAAATATGGATGAAGCTATAAAGTTTTGTAAAAAATTTAATCTTATATTAATAGAAGATTGTTGTGAAAGTCTTGGATCTCACTTCAAAAAAAAACACATTGGCAACTTTGGCATGGCAGGTTCGTTTTCTTTTTATTTTGCACATCATATATGTACTATTGAGGGTGGAGCAATATGTACTAATGATAAAAATTTAGCAAATGATTTGAAAAGTTTTAGAGCACACGGCTGGATTAGAAATAGATCAGATAGAGCAAATTTTGCAAAAAAATACAAATTATTAGACGAAAAGTTTCTTTTTGTTACTACTGGATATAATGTAAGACCTACGGAGATTAATGCCGCAATGGGATTAAGCCAACTTAAAAGGTTAGATTATTTTCTAAATAGAAGAGATGCAGTTGTTAAGAAAATTTCGAGAATATTATTAAAATTTCCACATCTAGAAATAATTGGTCTTAAAAAATTAAATAATGATAAAAAACAAAAGAAAAATAGAGAACATTCATGGATGAACTTGCCATTATTATATAAAGTTAAATCAAGACCAAAATTTTTAGAGATTTTAAAAATTTTTAAAAAGAATAAAATAGAAACAAGATCGATTATTGCTGGCAACATAGTTCATCACCCAGCCTTGAAAAAAATGAAATTTAGAATAGGAAATAAATTAAGTGTTTCCAATGAAATATTCAAATATGGATTTATGATAGGGTGTCATCCGAATATAAGTTTAAAAGCTATAAACTCTTTGAAAAAAGCAGTTTCTGAATGCAAAAACATCTAGAAACCATTATAGGCATCTGTTTACCATCATATAATGAGTCAGATAACATAAAGAACTTAATTAATAACATTTTAAGTATAAGTAAAAATATTATTGTATGTGTAGTAGATGATAATAGCCCCGACGAAACATTCAAGATTGTTAGTGAAAATTTTGAAAATATTGAAAATGTCCATATCATAAAAAGAGAAAAAAAAGATGGAAGAGGAAGTGCGGTATGGGATGGTTTTAAATTTCTAAATTCACTATCTAAAAATATTAATATTTATGTTGAGATGGACTGTGATTTTTCACATTCTATTGAAGATTTGAGAAAGGGAATTCAGCTAAAAAATGATTCAAATTGTGATGTCCTACTGGGGTCTAGATATCCAGACGGTACAATCATTAACTGGCCAATAAATAGGAGAATTTTTAGTTTTATTTCAAATATGCTAATCAGAACATTAATTGATAAATCAATCCATGATTATACAAATGGATTTAGATTTTATAACAAAAAAGCCATAGATATAATTTTAGAAAAAAAACCTATAAATAAAGGATTTATTTATTTAAGTGAAACTTTATGTTTTTTTTTAATAAAAGGTCTTAAAATTAAATCATTTCCCATAATATTTAAAAATAGAATCAGAGGTAAAAGTAATACAAATCTTATAGAAATATTTAATTCTTTTAAAGGCATAATAAAAATTCACAGAAATTATAAAAAATGGAAAGTTTAAATAAAATTGCACTGACAGGATCTACTGGAAGTATTGGATTAGAATTTCCAAAAAAATGTTCGAAATTATATACGCGACTAGAAGCTTCTACTTATAAAATGATATCTGAAATTAATAGATTAAAGGTTAAACCAAAGACATTAATACATTTATCTGCATTAGTGAGCACAAAAAAATGCAAATTAAATCCAAAAAAAGCCTATGAATTAAATATTTTAGGTGCAAAAAAATGGTATAAAGCTTCAAAATTTACAGGTATAAAAAATTTTATATTTATTTCAACGTCACATGTCTACAAGTCAATAAAAACAAAAAATGTGGTAATTAACTATGGTTTTGCCACAAAACCAAGCAATGTTTATGGCAAATCAAAACTTATAGCCGAAAAAAAATTAAAGTATTTATCAATAATAAATGGTTTTCCAAATTTGGTAATTATAAGAGTTTTTAGCGTTTTATCAAAAAATGCAAGAGAAGATTTTTTAGTGAATAATTTACTAAAAAAAAAGAAAAAAAAAGATTATTCAACAATATATGGTGTAAATATACAGCGAGACTTTATAGAATCTAAAGTTATCGCAAAAAAAATAATAGCTATAGCGTTATCAAAAAAGAAAAAAAAAATTTATCATGTATGTTCTGGTAAGCCAAAAACTATTGGCCAATTGAGTAAAGAAATTTTGGGATACAGATTTTATAGGAAATGTAATAAAAAAAAAATAATTAATACAAATTGGCTGTCTCTTATTGGTAGAGAAACATTTATAGCTTAAACTGAGTAAAAAATATATCAGTCATAAAAAAAATATTTTGTTTTTTTTTTATAATTTTCATTCTTTCTTTAATTATTTTATACTGTTCTTTATAGGAAGACATTGTCCCATGATGTGCATTGAAATTAAAGGTAATATTTTTTGCAAATTTGCTCATTAAATTTTGTTTGCCTATACCTATAATAAATTGACAATTAGAATTTGTAGAATAAATTTTATCAAATAAACTGTTAATTTCATTTATAGACATATACATAAGTACATGATTAATAATAATAATATCAAAATCTTTATCTAAAAAATTAGACATTTCGCTGTATTTTTCATTAATATCATAATTGAGAATTTTTTTATTTATATTTTTTTCTAATCTCTTTTCTCCACATCCATAGTCTAAAATTATACTATTTGTTGACTGTAAATTGCCAATTTTGATGATTTCTTTTATAATTTTATCAAAATAAATTTTTTTAAAACCTTTATATTTTGTTACTTGTGTAAAATTAACCTTCATAAAATTTATTTATTTCACGACAATAATATTCTATTTTATCCTTGCTAATATCAGAATGAGAAGGAAGACAAATCAATTCTTTTTCAAAAGATTCAGAGTTTTTACAATCATTTGAATTATAATTTTTTTCACAATTAGAATAAAAATGATATCTAGTTTCTAAACCTTTAATCATAAGATAATTGACTAATTCTTTCTTATTTTTAATTAGTATTGGATAATCTAGAAAGTTTTGAAAGTCAGGATCAATTATATTAATTATTTTAACATTTAAATTATTTTTTAATAATTTTGAATAATATAAATTGTTAATTTTTCTTTTTTCCTTATCAATTTCAAAATCGTTATCTTTTATAATATTATTTATGATTTTAATACTGAGATTTGGTATTTTTGAAAAATATTCTATGGGTATGTCAGATTTTATTTTAAAAGCAAAAGAAGGATAAATAATATTTAAAAGTTTTTTTATTTCTTTCAATTTAGCTATTTTGATAACGTAAAAAAAGAAGAAATTGTATATTAGTTTAGATAAGAATATTTTGAGTATTATAAAAAGGAAAAATTTTTTAACATATAAATATATTGGAAAATTTTTGTAATTTTTTTCTAAATTAGACGCAAAGTTATATATTTCTAAATTAGAAGTAAGCATGGCACCCCCATAAATTGCGGACACATTCTTCATTATACCAAAGCTTAAAATCGAGACATCTGCTATAGAGCCAGCATATATTTTCTTATTTTCAACTAAACTAAAGTTACCAAAATAAATGGCCAAATCCTCAATTAATAAAATATCTTGATTTTTACAAAAGTTTTTAAGCTCTATTAAATCCTCATACCTATTGAACATATTTGTAAAGAGTATTGCGGATGTTTTTTCGCTTGTATTGTTTTTAATTAAGTTAAAATCAATAACCCCACTATTAGCATTTATATCAATAAATTTAGTTTCAAATTTCAATAATTTTGCTATTTCTACCATTTCTTCTAGGTTATAGGCACAAATAAGAATTTCATTTTTCTTTAAATTTTTCTCTTTCAAAAATTCTAATATTACAATGAAGCAAGTTCTACACATTCCAAAAAAATTTATATAACTTTTATTCAATTTAATTTTTAAATAATCGCTTAATTCTTTTTTTGATATTTCAAGATTGCTAAACATAGATTTTAAAAAAATTCTGAATTTTAAATAAATTTTAACTCTTGGTATTTTCATTTGAAATTTAATCCTATTCTGTGTGCATTAGACATTATTAAAGCTGTAGGAAATTTAGAATTATTTTTTGGTATTACGCTGCCATCAATTATATAAATATTTTTTAAACTTTTTAGTTCACAATTGGCATTAATACTTAATTTTTTGTTATTACCATTTATAGGGATGGTACCAGTATAGTGATTATCATTACCTATATTTGGCAAAAATTTAAAAGATAACGGATATATAATATTTTTTTTTGACAAATAATCTTTCAATATTTTGAAGTTATTATTTAGCTCTTTTTTAATTGAGTGCATCTTTTTTTTATTTTTTATTAGACTAATTTGACCTTCTTTGTTTAAACAAAAACTTAGATTTCCATATTTACTATCTAAATATAAATTTATAAAAATCATTCTATTTTGCAAAATTTTATAAATACTTTTTGATAATGAATTTTTAATTTGGGGAAATATATCAAATATTTTTTTTCTTATAGTTGAATTGGAACCTCTAAAATTAACAGAACAATGAATTTTTTTACTTTTAGAAAAAATCTTTGCAGCAAGTTTAGAAGATGAGAAATTTTCACTTTTAATTTTTTTCTTTAAGAAAAATAATCCGAACATCATTGGATTATGATCTACAATCAAAGGTTTTCTTATATTTAACATTTTGCAAATTAATCTCGTACTAGATATTGTTCCTGCTGCTAAAACTATTTTTTTTGACTTAATTGAAATTTTTTTATTACCATTTTCACAATTTACGAGATATGAATTTTTGTTTTTCTCAATATTATTTACGAAATAGTTATATTTTTTAATACTTTTTGAATAATTAGAAATTATATGTTTAGGTTTTAAAATCTGTCCAGTCTTATAGTTGCTTGCAATACAATTTTCAAAAAATTGTATCCTCTTGTCTGTTTGATTTTTAATTATATCATTATAAAGAGGGTCTAATTTTAAATGATTTAAACTAGATTTTGTATTTAAGGAATATTCTCCATACATTTCTCCAGTAAAATTATATTTAGAGTAAATTTCTTTAAAAGAATTTATTAAGTCTTTTTTATTTTTTTCATTTAAAAAATTAATATTTTTTTTTGTTAAAAATTCACAACTTCCACCCCAATAATTTGATACTCCACCTTTATTCAAATATCCAAAAATTGATACATCTTTGTTTATTAAAATTTTATTTTTTAAAAAAAAATTAATAACGCTTGAAAATTCACTTTTTTTCTTAAATCTTGGTGGTAAATTTTTTGCAACATATTCTTTAAGTAATTTATTTTTTTTTCTTTTAATAAGTTTTAAGTTTTCTGCAGAAATAACAGCAATTTTTTTTCCTTTTTTTTTTAACTTACTCAAAAATATTTTTGAAGATATGCCAGAGCCAATAACTAAAATATCATACATATATTAATTTGTTTTATTAATAAAAATTTTTATGTTAGTTTTTATTATAGAGAATAAATTATCAAATCTTAAGAAATAATTTGGAGACTGTTTTCTGTAATTTTTGAAAATCCTGATTTGTCTATTGCTATACCTAATTTTTTTAAAATTTTTTTTTTTCTCTACGATTTGAATAACTTTTCTTTTAAATTTTATCCAATTATATAAACTGATTAATTTATTGTAATTTTTAATCTGAATTTTTTTTAAACTACTTTGGCTCATATTTTGTAAATTTTTTAATTTTTTGATTGTTTTTTGGATTTCATTAAGAGGTATGTACATATGATTACTAAAGTTTTCATAACCACATTGCCTTGTCATAACTGGTATTAATCCCCAAGAGATACCCTCTAATACAGTTGAAGGATTGGCATCGTAACTGCTTGTATGAATTAAAAAATCATATTTACTTATTAACCTAAGATTTTTTTTTTTTTTAAAATCCATCCAGCCAAAATGCTTAATATTTGCAATTTTTTTATTACCAATTGTTGCAAAATTTTCATTTCCATAATTATTTGAAATATTTTTTAGATAATTAAGGTTTTTTGCAAAGTTATTATAAGAATAATCATTACCAATATATAAAAACTTTCTCTTTCCTATTTTATTAAATTTTTTTTTAATAAAAGGATATTGATTAATATCTAATCCTAAATCTATATGTATAATTTTTTTTTTCCAGATATTAAAAAAACTATTTTTTAAGTGTTTTATCCAATATGTTCCACAAATTGCAATAAAGTCATCACATTTTGGAATTACATCGTACAAATGACTCATTTGTTTCATGTCTCCATTAAATGGTTGTATCAAGATTTTTTTATACCATTTCTTGCTTTCAATAGATCTCCTGAATATCGTATAAGGATTTGAATGACAATGACCAATTAACAGATCATCTTTTTCGGGATAAATTTTTCTCAAAGATGTCCATGTATATATTTTAATCTTATATTTATTCCTTAAGGCATAGTATAAATTATTTCCAATTGACCAAGGATTAATATTTTTTTTTAAATCAAATGGGTAAATTATATGTGCTGTTTTTTTCAAATTTTTTTATTGTATCTTTACTGAAATTTAAATATTCCTTTTTTATATAATAATCAAACTTACTTTTTTTTTTTAATTATATTTGAAAATGAACTAGGACTTATTTTTTTTAAGAGTTTTATACTTAGTAATTTTCTTTTAACTCCATCAGGATAATTAGTGTTATAGATTATTTTGCCTTTAAAACCTGAGATTTTTATCAATTTTTTGACTAGGTCTGAAATTTTGTAGTCCTCTCCGAAACCGATATTAATATGAGAGAATTTGCCCTTGGTGAATTTAAATATTTTTTTTTCAGACACCTCCATCAAGTCTATTATTAAACTTGCAGCATCTTCTGAATATAAAAATTCTCTTTTAGGTTTTCCAGTTCCCCAAATTTCAATTTTTTTTAGTTTGTTTAATTTTGCGATTTTAAATTTTCTTATTAAAGCTGCAAGTACATGGCTATTTTTAATGTCGTAATTGTCATTTGGTCCAAATAAATTTGGTGGTATGATAGTAATTAACTTAGGTAAATCTTTATTATATTGTCTATTATAAGTTTCACAAAGTTTTAGACCAGAAATTTTAGCTATTGCGTACGGTTCATTTGTTTTCTCTAAATTAGACATATTTAAATCACTTTCACTAAAAGGTCTGCTCCACTTTTTTGGATAAATACAACTTGAGCCCAAGAAAATTAATTTTTTACATTTGTACTTAATACTGGCTCCTATTATGTTATTTTGTATCATTAAGTTTTCATATAAAAAATTAAATGGGAAAGTTTTATTTGCATAAATTCCCCCTACTCGAGCTGCTGCTATAATTACAACGTTAGGTTTATTTTGATTAAAGAAATTATTTACTTTATTTTGATCTAAGAGATTAAGTTTTTTTTTAGATACAGATAGAATTTTTTTATATTTTCTGCGATTTAATTCTTTAAGAAGAGCTGAACCAATTAATCCTTTATGACCAAAAATTATTACTTTATCTGTTTTTTTTACTTTGTAATTTAAGCTCATAATCAATCATTTCTTTTACTAATTGTTCAAATTTAACTTGAGGCTTCCATTTTAATTCTTTCCTTGCCTTATCTGAATTTCCTCTTAAATTATCGACTTCGTTTGGTCTAAAGTACCTAGCGTTTACCTTAATAATTACTTTACCAGATTTAGTGTCTATACCTTTTTCACTTAAACCTTTTCCCTTCCATCTAATTTTAATTCCTAAATATCTGTATGTAAGTTCAATAAATCTTCTAACACTATAGCTGGTGTTGGTCGCAATTACATAATCATCTGGTTTTTTTTTTTGCAACATCATCCACATATTTCTTACATAATCTTTAGCATGTCCCCAATCTCTAAGGGCATTAAGATTTCCAATCTGTAAAATTTCTTTTTTGTTTTTTGAGTACTTAACTGCAGACATGACAACTTTTTTAGTTACAAATGTCTCTCCTCTTAGTGGAGACTCGTGGTTAAATAATATTCCACTGCACGCAAAGATATTATAACTTTCTCTATATATTTTTGTGATCCAATGGCCGTATAATTTTGCAGCACCATAAGGACTTTTAGGTATAAAGTTTGTTTTCTCTGATTGCGGTGGGCTGCTACCTCCAAACATTTCTGAAGTTGATGCTTGATAAAACTTAATTTTTTTTTTTTTAAATCTTCTTATTGCCTCTAAAATTCTCAAAACGCCCAAGCCGTCTGCATTTGCTGTATATTCTGGTGTTTCAAAACTTACTTTTACATGACTTTGGGCAGCTAAGTTATATATTTCGTCAGGTTCTATTTTGTTTACTAATTCAGATATATTTAAACTATCTGTAACATCTCCATAGTGAAGGAAAAATTTAGGTGGTTTCATGTTTTCATAAAAATTTTTATATGTCTCATCAATTCGATAATTGTTTACTGTAGATGAACGTCTTTTGACTCCATGCACTTGATAATTTTTCCTCAAGAGAAACTCAGCAAGATATGAACCATCTTGGCCAGTTATGCCAGTTATTAGTGCAGTTTTTTTCATTCTATGAAATTGATATTATAACTTATAACGTATTAGTTCATTATGAAAAGAAAAATCTATATTAGATTAATTGGTGGATTAGGCAACCAACTCTTTCAGTACTCATGTGCAAAAAATTTATCAATAGAGCTTAGTGGAGACCTTATAATCGATGACAAAAGCGGTTTTTTTTTTGATAGAACTTTTAAAAGAAATAAATCTCTACCTAAAAATATTAGTTTTCTTAAAATAAAATTCTTTGATTTAATATATTTTAATTTTTTAATTTTAATAAAGAAGTTAATATTCAGGAAAAAAGTTTTTTTTAATATTGGAAGCACAGTACTAATAGATGAGAGTCGATGCAAAGAAATTATTAACGATTTACCAAATAAAATTGAAAAATACGATAAAATTTTTTTATTAGGTTTTTTTCAGTGTGAAAATTATTTTTTAAAAAATAAGCAAATTATAATAAAAGAAATATTAAATAATAAAATTGAGAATCCAATATTGCTAAATATTAAGAAGCAAATCACAAAAGAATCATTATTAATTGGTATTAGAATGTTTGAAGAGGCTCCATTGAGTATTAGAAAGAACTTTGGAGGAATTGAAGATTTTTCATTTTATAATAATTCTATAAAGTTTTTTGAAACATTTAATAACTTAAAAATATTTGCTCTTACTACTTTTAAAAATACTTTAAAGATAAAAAAAAAAATAAATAAAGATATTGAAGTAATTGGGGAGGGATACGATATGAATGGGACCGATTTAGAGTTCATATTATTGATGTCTAATTTTGAAAATTTCATTATCTCTAATAGCACATTTTATTGGTGGGGAACTTATTTAGCTGAATATAAAAAAAAAATAAAAGTGATTTCTTCAACAAAATTTAGTAATAAACATACAATCCCAGATAGGTGGAAAAATTTAAAAAGTTAGTTTTATTTTTATTTAAATATTATTTTTTTTATAAAAGCTTTTGTTTTTTTTATAAAAATATTTTCATAGTGATATTTTTTATGAAGTTTCATATCAAAATCAAAATCACGAGAAATTGAAATTGGGGGTATAATTTTTTTTATATTAATTACGCCATGTTTCAAAAATAAAGTTTTATAAAATTTATTAGAATGTGTGCCCTCAACACCAATATTTGTAACTAAATTTGCATCTGGCATTACAGTTAATCCATTGCTATTTATACAAGTGAAATACCATTGTATATCCCATGTATCAGAATAATTTTCAAAAAATGAGTTAAACTTATCACTTAAGAATTTAAATTCTTTTTTTGAATATCTTATTTTAATCCTTTCTCTGATGTCTTTTTGACTCCATTTTTTCATGTCAACATCATATAATTTCCAAGCTCTTTTCCAAGTTGCCCACCCCCAAATTAAAAAATGCTCAGAAAAAAAATATTTATTAGATATTTTTTCTTGTCCAAGATAATTAGTTCCACTGATCATCATAATTGAGTCATTATTCTTATACTTTTCAAGAGCATAATCACAAAACTCAAAAAAAGTATTAGAAGGTAATAGATCCTCCTCAAGAATTATACCTGAATCCTCATTTTGAAAAAACCAGTCTATCGCTGAAGAAATTGCAATTTTACAACCTTTATTTTCCTTATTTATTTTAAATACAGTCTCAGATTTAAATTTTAAATTGGATAAATAATTTATAACTTCAATATTGATTTCATTATCTTTATCACTTTTTTTTGGGCCATCTATCGAAATATAGATTTTTTTACATTCGATATTTCTAATTATACTAATTGATTTTTTTATTAAACTTAATCTATTATAACAACAAAACAATATGGGGTTATTTATTTTCATTTTAAAGAAGATTATTTAATATTAGATTGTGAAAATAATAAAAATTACTACTTACAACATTATATCATAATTATTAAATTGTAAATATTACATCTAAGGTATAAACATCTGAAACAATGAGAACCGTTTTTATTACAGGGGCAACTTCAGGGATAGGACTTGCTTGTGTAAAATTATATCTTGATAATAATAATTTTGTAATTGGAGTTGGAAGAAATAATAAAAAATTGAATTATATAAAAAAAAAATTTTATAATGCAGATAAAAATTTTTTAAGTATAAATTGCGATTTAGAAAATAAAAAAGCAATAAATATTATTTTAAAAAAAACATCAAAATTTAAAATGATTGATACTTTGATAAATTGTGCTGGATTAGCCTATAAAAGAAAAATTGAAAATATAAGTTTAAATGAATGGAATAAAATAATGTATTTAAATGTAACTATCCCTTATATGCTTTCACAGAAATTGTTAAGAAAACTATCAATGTCAAAAAATGCTTCTATTATCAACGTGTCCAGCATTGCTGGAAGATTAAGAAGTATAAGCTTAGGATGCCATTACACAACTTCGAAGTCTGCAATAATTGGTATGACTAGACATTTAGCAACAGAACTTTCAAAAAAAAAAAATAAGAGTAAACTGTTGTGCCCCAAGTCAGACTATAACACCTATGCTTAGAAAATCGCTATCTGCAAAAGGTCAAAAAAAATTAATTCAAAATATTCCTTTAAAGAGATTAAGTACAGCGAATGAGCAGGCTGAAGTAATTTATTTTTTGTCTTCCAAAAAATCATCTTACATAAATGGTGCAATAATTGATGTTAATGGTGGACAGCTATGAAAATTGGGCAAATCAAAATTAAAAATAAAAGAAAATTATTAATAATTTATAATGAGGAATTTTATATAAATGATAAATCACTAAGCTGTATGTCTATAGATTTGATAAAATCGCTCAAAAAAAAAGAAAAATTATCAAAAAAAATTGAAAATTTAATTAAAAATAAAAAATTAAAAAAAATTAATTTAAAAAATAAAATTTATAAAAAATTTAAAATTCTTAAACCAATTGATTGTGAGGAAGCTTGGGCTGTAGGCGTGACTTACAAAAGACAAGCAAAAGAACATGATAATGATCTAAGTAAAAAAGGAAAGAAAACAGATCTATATAGTTACGTATACTCAAACTATAGAGCTGAAGTTTTTTTTAAAGGTCTAAAAAGAAGCATAAATGGAACCAACTCATCTCTTTTTTTAAGGTCAGACTCTAAATTAGTAATGCCAGAAGCAGAGTTAGTACTTGTAATAGGTAATGAAGGATTGCCCATCGGGTTTACACTAGGAAATGATTTAACTGCCTGGGATATAGAAAAAGAATGCCCTTTATATTTAAATCAAGCAAAAATATGGAGTGGCTCAGGATCTATAGGACCATGGATTATCCCAATTGAGTCTATAAAAAATCCTTACGATTTAAATATAAGTTGCCAAGTTTTAAGAAAAGGAAAAATGATATTAGATAGTATGGGAAATACAAAAGATTTGAAAAGAAGTTTTGAGGAATTATGTTATTTTATGAATTTATCTAACAAGGTCAGTCCTGGTTCAGTGTTATATACTGGAACAGCATGTGTTATAGATCATAATTTTGCGTTAAAAGAAAACGACAATGTAATAGTTTATAATAAATATTTAGGCAAACTCGTGAATACTATAAAAATACATAAAGATAATAAAAAAAATTATAAAAAAAGATTATAGAACAGTTTTAATTAAAATCTTAAGGACAATAATATTTTTTATTTTTTACAAAAATATGCAATAAAACTAGTGGAAAGAAAACCAAAGTATCAATTGTAAGCATTGCGGATGCGACAAAAAAAGATAGTACTATTTTATCTTGAGTTTTAAACATAAAGTATAATAGATTGCCCATAAAGATAATCCCAAAAATTATTCCAAATTTTAAAAATACACCAATTGTCAAGTTATGAGCTGCTAAATGGCTATTAATTACATAAGTATCTATTATTTTTTTTTCCTCAAGTCTTTTCAATGGGTTTGGTAAAATAAATGACTTATAGTTTTTAAAGATATAGCTTGTTGTATATCCAATTGAATAAAATTTATAATAGCTAGAATACCCTAATATTTTTAATCTATTAAGTACACTATGAAATGTTGTTCCATATTTAGCTAAAATTTTAGTGCTAGCTTTAGGACACGTAGTTAATGCTTTTATGAATTTATTCTCTATATTTGGACATATTTCCTCATCATATGTCTTGGCTTGAATATAGTAAGTATTAGTTATTTCACCTTGACTGTTCTTATAGCTATCAAATTTTTCTTTTTTTTGATAAAGTTCAGTATGAATGTAGGGATTTGGTAATAAATTTATAGCAAGATATCCTAACATAAAAACAAATAAATTGAAAAACACAAAAGAAAAAATTAATATTTTTTTTGAAATAAATTTATTTAAACTGATAAATGAGAAAAAGAAAAATAAAATAGCAACTTTGCTGCCAAATACTAAAAAAATAGTTAAAATTAAAATAATATTATAATAATAAAAGTTTTTTTCATTTAATGTTTTAATTAATAATAAAAAAATAGATGTAAAGATTATAGCTGAATAAGATACATTTAAATCAAGAAGCCCATATTTATAACCAAAATATTTAAAGTGGTATAGCGATCTTATAATATCTTGTAGGAAGACTGTTTTTTCATTTGTTGCAGCAACTAAAAATAAAACATAAATTAAAATAAAAATAATTATTTTTTTTTCTTTTAAAAAAAAAATTTTATCTTTACTATTTAAAATTAAAATAGAGTTTAGTATTAGTAAAGTTATTAAATAAACAAACTCTTTTTCAAAACCGAAATAAAATATAAATAATGTTGGTAGATTTAGAAAAAAAAGTAATTTATTGAATCTGGTGTAATTTAATTCAAAAATTAAATATAAAATTACTAAAAATTGATATGCATAAGCAATTTTATAAGAAATATAATCTTTAAATAAATAAATAAAGAAAAAGGAGTATAAGGACGTTAATATTATTAATTCATATTTGTTCTTTAAATTTAAAATCATTATTACGTGAGATATAATATATAGAATTTATTGATACCAACGTTAATTTGTCTTTAATTTGTTTAATTATATTAGCTTACTATTAATTGGAATATATTAATTTTAACAAGTTTATCTCTACTTTTTATTTTTTTTAAAATTATACTTATGATGCTCAACACTCAGTACTTTTTTATTATGTGAACCTAAAGATACATAAGATCTAGATACTTCATTTATAAAAGATGGAAATTCATAATTTACATCCAATGCAGTATCATCATAATGTAACCAATCCGACTCACCAATCTTAATGTGTTTCTCAATCATTTTTGCTCCAGCTATTACTGCCATCATACATCCTAAAGAGCCTGGCTCATGAGATGAGTATCCAGGTATAATATTTTTATATTGAGTTGATAAATTTTTGTATAATTTTACAATATTGATATTTATAAAATCATAACTAGTAGGATAAGACGAAACAGCATGCAGCAAATAAATTTTTTTTAAAAACTTAAATTTATTTAATACGTATTTTACAAATTTCATATTTGACATACCTGTGGAAATAATTAATTTTTTCAGATTTTGATTAGACATAAAATTTATGAATTCTCTATGTGTTGAAATTGTAGATGGTATTTTGAAATAGTTAAAACCTTTATTTTTTAATAATTTATAACTTTGAGCATCCAGGGCACTAAAAATAATTTCTAAATCATATTTTTTTTTATAATTTTTAATAATTTCTAATTGATCATTGGTTAATTCAAGTTTTTTTCTATATTCATAAAAATTATTGCTAATAGGTGTGACGTACTTTTTATTTAATATAGATCTTGGATAAAAGCTTTCTACATCTCTTTTTGAAAACTTAATTTGCCTACAACCTGCTCTAATGGCTCCCTCTATAATATTAATTAATCTAAATGTATCACCCTGATGATTTGTTGTTATTTCACCAACTATCTCAACATTACTTTTTTTTGTATTATAAGTTTCTAATAAATTTTTTGGATTTACATCAGAATAAAAATCAAATCCACATCTCAATATTTTTAAATTATCAAATTTATTTTTTATTGCTTCAAAAACAAAAGACTGCGTTCCAACATCTGTAATTTGTTGTAATATTGGTTTAAATATAATCTTTTTTTTATAATCGTCATCTGTAGAATACTTTCTAAAATCAAAACCAAATAAATATATTTTTTTTTGTTTATTTATTAAAATATCATCTATTTCTTTTAGAACTGTATATAATCCAAAATTAATACTTCCAATTTTTAGTTTATATTTAGATTCTTTTATAAAGTTATTATCGATATTGATATGATTTTTAATATTTACTCTATAACCAATATAACAAATATTTTTTTTATTATATTTTACGAATTTAGCTGTAGGTCCTCTTCCAATAAGATATATTTCCTTACAAGCAGTAATTTTTTTTATGTCAGATTTTCTAAACATGAATAAATTTTTTATAAATTTTTTTGTTTGAAGTTAAAAGATTATTTAAAATTTTAAAGTCTTCGTCTGTATCAATATCAAATTTCGTATATTTGTTTGTAACAATAAAATTTAATTTATCCCCTAAAAATTTTTTATTTATTTTATTTTTTAGAAAAAAAAATTCTCCACTAAATATACTAAAAAAAGGTTCGCAATCTTGACTTCTAACCATAGATCTATAACGCATGTTATTTTGGATTGGTAATAAATTAAGTCCTTTTTTTTTAAATAATCTAGACTCCTCTTTATGGACAATCATTACAGTTTTTCTATTCTTTTTAAATAGATTAAAGGCTTTTTGAAAAGATAATAGAGATCTTAGTGGACTGGTTGGTCTCAACCAAAGAAGTGCTTCGGGTTTCTCTATTTTATTTTTTTTAAAATATTTGTACAAATCTAATAGTATATCTTCCTCCATAGCATTGTCTGCTGATGCTTCTTTTGATCTTTTATGAAAAATAATATTTTTTTTATTTTTGACTAATTGAATATATTTTGAGCTATCTGTCGAAAATATTATTTTATCAATAAAAGTTAACTTCCTAGCAAAATTTATAGAATGCATAAATAATGGTAGGCCTAAAAGGTTTTTTATATTTTTATCTTTTAATCTTTTTGATTTTGATCTTGCGGGGATTAATGCGTAAATAATCATTTTAATAATTTATAAGAGATTTAGTTTTTTTTATAGTATATTTGAATATATTATCATTAATTTGAGTAATATTAACATTTGGCCATAAATACTTGTCAAGAGACTCTAATTCAGGTTGGTCAACTAAGTGATAGACTATTAATTTTTTTTCTAGAGCTTCAATGATAGAAGACGTGCTACCGACTATCAGGCATTTGTTACTTTGTTTTGAATTATTAAACTTTTTTCTAAACTTTCTTAAAATAAGTTTTATTTGTTTAGTAAATACTCTGTAATTTTTATCTACTAGACCAGCAGGATGTGGACGAACATTAAATTTACAAAAATAGTTTGTTGGTTTATTTTTTATTAAATTTTCTAATAGCAATAATATTTTTTTAAAATTTGTAATATAAAAAGGTAATATTATTTGATTTTTATAGTTATTTACATTTCTTGATTTAAATTTATCTGATTTAATTAAAATTAATTTTTTTTTATTCCAACCAAATATTTTCGTTAGTTGAATTCTTTGAGAAGGGCTAATTGTGTAACAAACATCAACTAAATCTGAAAAGTGGTGTAGATGAATCGGAAAAGGCTGTATGGCATTAAGGAACCCTATAAATTTAATTTTCTTATTTTTTCTTTTTATTTTACTAAGAAGATTTTTTTGAAATGGTTGTGCCTCGTACGGAAGAAAAATTTTTTTTATTTTGTAATTTTGTATTGTTTCGCTTAATTCCTTATAAACCATATTTGAAAATACAGTGTCAACATTAATTGAATAGTAGATTTTTCTTAAATTGAACCTGTTTTTTAAAACTATTTGAAAAATAGTAACTAACAGAAAACGAAAATCAAACTTATCAAATGTTTCTTTTTGCCATATTAAATAGTCTTTGGAATAAATTTTTTTTGTATCAATATTTAAGATAAACCATAAATTATTTTTTTTTGTAAATTGTGGCAAATAATTATTCTTAAATATACCTTTATTGTTAAAATCCTTTTTTCTTGCCCAAGAAATATAAAGATTTTTATATTTTTTTTTTTTTAAATCTGAATTGATTAATAATTTGTAAGAACTCAGTCTGCCTATACTTATAAAATCTTTAATAAAGTGTTTTATTCTCTCTAATATATTAAAATTGTAGAAAGATTTTAAAATATAATATCCTGAGTTTTTCGACCAAGTAGCCGGATAAGAAAATGGACTATTATAGAAATCAGAAATACTCAAATTTTGCTTATAAAATTTAAAATAATTATGAATAATTTGTTTTCTAATTTTTGGTATATTTTTCATAAAGAATATTTATTACAATCCTATGAGTAAAAATATGAACCGATTATATCATTTTTTACTTCATCTATTATTAATAATAAAGATTTTAAATATATAATAAAAATAATTAGAATTTGTTAAAAAACTATTATATTAAGATACTAACACTATGATAATAAGTTTATTGATTGGAAGGGGTGGTAGCACCGGCCTTCCTGGAAAAAATATAATGCCATTACTAGGAAGACCTTTAATGACTTATCCAATATTAGCTGCCCAAAATAGTAAATTTTGTGATAGAATTTTTTTATCTACTGATAATAACGAAATCAAAAATATCGGATTAAATCATAATGTTGAAATTATAGATAGACCAGATTTTCTTGCTACAAAAGAAGCATTGGCTGAAGATGCTTATATTCATGGTTACAATGAGATAAAAAAAATTATTGGAGAGGAGCCTGAGTTATTAATTTTACTTTTTTGCAATGGCTGTACTGTTTTATCAAAACATATTGATCTAGCTGTTGAAAAATTAAGAAATGATAAAGAATTAGATTCAGCTTGCACAGTAAGTTCATATGATATGTGGAGCCCCTTAAGAGCAAAAAAAATAGATGAGCATGGAAAATTAGTACCGTTTGTTCCAATTGAATTTTTTGGAGATAATGTAAATTGTGATAGAGGATCACAAGGACAAACGTGGTATGCTGATTGCTCAACATTTATTGTAAGACCTAGATGTATGGATAAAAAAAATGGTGATTTACCATTTACTTGGCTTGGTAAAAATGTTCATCCAATTAAACAATGGGGTGGATTGGATGTCGATTATGATTGGCAAGTGCCAATTGCAGAATTTTGGCTTAAGTCTCATGGTTTTTCAGAAACAAAAACGCCCTACGATAATTAATTAATTTTATTTACAAAAATATTTTTAAATAAAGCATTTTTTAAATTCAAAGACGCTTTTTCTCTCATCTCGATAACAGATTTTGTTGAAAAATAACCAGCATGAGGATTAATAATTATTTTATTTGAAATTGGATCTTTTTTATTTTTCCAAGATTTTATCAATTTTTCTTTAATGTTAGGTGGCTCTTCTGGAAGTACATCAAGACCAACTCCACTTAATATTCCTGATTTTAAGCCAAAATATAAATCGTCTAACTTGTTAACAATTTTTCCTCTAGCAGTATTAATTAAGACAGAGTTTTTTTTCATTTTCATTATAAATTTTCTATTTATCAAAGAATTTGTTTTTTTGTTTAGGTGAGAGTTTATAGATATAATATTCGAATTTTTTAGTAAATCATTGAGTGTGTTAAATTTAATAACATCATGAACTTTCTCATAGCCTGAGGGTAAATAAGGATCAAAAAAACCGATTTTGAAACCAAAAGGTTTAAGTCTTTTAGCTATTGAAGAACCAATTCTACCAAAACCAATAATTCCTATAACAATATCATCTGATCTTTTTATTGGATTTGCTAAATTCTCTTTTAATACATTTTCTTGCCAGATATTTTTATAATTTTTACAACTTTCGTTATAATAGTTTGTTTTTCTGGTAAAAGACAAGATCATTGAAACAGCAGTGTCGGCTACTTCATCAATTCCATAATCTGGGGTATTTAAACAAATAATATTATTTTTTTTTGCCTCGTTAATATCTATATTATCATATCCAACTCCATACCTCACAATTACCTTACAATTTTTCATTAATTTAATTAATTTTTGATCTATTTGTGCATGCCAGACTAATAATCCGTCTGCTTTTGAGATTTTTTCTGAGAACTTAGATCGATTTTCTTTACTTAAACAAATTACCTTAGCAGAATTTCCAAAAATTTTTTTTTCAATTTTTGAGTCGGTAAAATAATCAGTTATATATATATTTTTCATTAACTTTTATTAATAACTAATTTAGCAATATCTAAAACTCGATTACTATATCCCCACTCGTTGTCATACCATAAAATTAACTTTATGAATTTTGAATTTAAAATACTAACAAAACTCTCATCAATAATTAATGACTTAGATGTTCCCAAATGATCAATGGATACTAATCGCTCATCCTGAATATCAAATATTGATGGATATTTTCTTTTCATAAATTTTAATTTTTTTATTAAATCTTTTTTACTACAATTTTTTTTCACTTTAATAGATACATCTGATCCACAAACAATATTAGTAGGAACTCTAAAAGATATACCATGTAATTTATTTTTAAGTTGTGGAAGTGCTTTCTCTACTGCGTTAATAGCTGTTGTTTTTTTTGGTATTAAACTCATATTAGAATTTCTACCAAGTGAGTAGTCTTTCCAGCTGTGAGTAGGATTTGAAACAGACTTTAGTGATCCATCTAATAAATTTTGGTATGATAGTATTGAGTGCAAAGTAGTCACAAATCCATTTTCTATATCATATAAATTGTCTATTATTTTTAAAACCGGCGCCAATGCGGTTGCATCACAAATACTCGTACTTATAACATGATGTTTCAAAGGATCATACAGATTTTCATTTGCACCAATAATTATATTAAAATCTGTGTCATGATTTGATGAGTGAGTGACTAAGATTTTTTTCGTAGTACCTGATATGACTTTTCTACTTTTTCTAACATTTTCTGACAAACCAGTTGCTTCAATCAACAAATCAACTTTATTTTTTTTCCATGGGACATTTAAAATATTTTTGTGTGAATAAAAATTAATTTTGTTTTTTTTGATATAAATGTGGTCCTTTGCTATTTTTGATACTTTATTGAAATTTCCATAAGTTGAGTCGTGTTTTAGAAGATAAGATAAATTTTCAATGTCATCGTCAATATCGTTGATTGCTACGAGTTTTAAATCGTTACGTTCTGTAATTATTCTGGTTATAGCTCTTCCAATTCTTCCAAAGCCGTTAAGACCAATTCTTATCATTTTAATAAATATATTAATAAAATCTAATTTAATTACTATGTCTACTTACTTTATATTTTTGATATGTTAAATTGTTATTATTTCCTCAATACTAGCATTTTTGCTTATAGATTTTTTTATATTGTACTTAAACCATGTTAAAAACTTGAAAATACTCATAATAATTAAATATTTTTCTTTTAAAATATCATTAAAGTTATTCTTAATTTTATATGCTAATTTGGATGAAACATAATTATCAATTGTGTCTAGATTATTAATTATAAAATTTTTCATATTTTCATTAAAATGTTTTTTTTCAAAAAAGATATTATAATTAATTGTTGGTCCACTTTTTGATCTATTCAAAAATTTATTATCAAAATAACTATTTGATAATTCCTCCAATAAAATTTTATTTGGTTTTTTATATTTTGAGGAAATTGAAAAACAAAATTCAAATAATTCCTTATCAAGAAAAGGTGATCTATTTTCTATTGAATTTAACATACAAGCTAAATCGTAAATTGTTACCTGATGATTAATAACACCATATAAATTTAAATAATCTAAAAAATTTTTAAAATCCCCTTTAAAATGTTTATTATTATCATCAACATATTTTTTTATCGAGTTGTATGTATTATTCTTTACATCTTTAGTAAAATCTAAATTTTTATCTCTCCAAAATTGAAGACCAAGAGAAGAATTATGCTGAAAATAAGGAAAAGTTAAGTAATTAATAAATCTGTTTTGAGAGTTTATAAATACGGAGTCTAGTCTAGATATTTGACTAACAAAAAAATTAATGTATTCATATTTTTTTTTATATCTTTCTTGCCAATGATAACCTCCAAAACATTCATCGGCAGCAATACCTGCAAAAATAACTTTTCTATCTACTTTCTTTGCTTCATGTGCGCATGCATAGGCAATAATATATGAACTATCAATTATTGGATGATCTGCTTCAGAAATCATTTTGACAAGATTTTTGTTTAAATAATTATAATCAATATTAATAAAATTATTTATATAATTATTATTTTTTTGCATCGATTTAATTATTTCGACTGAATCTGTATTGTTTCTTTCTAAAGATATTTTTTGGTCAATAATTGCAGAAAAAGTTTCAATATCTTGTACACCATTTTTATTCAAAGAATTAACAATTAAATTTGAATCTAAACCTCCACTTAAAAATACTCCCATTTTTACATCTGACATGAGTCTTTTTTTTATTGAATTATCAAAAAGTTTGATAAATTGCTTTTCAATGCCAATATTATTTAAGTTTTGTTTTTTTAATTTATACCATTTTGTTATTTTTAATTTATTTTCAGAAAATTCTAAGTAACAACCCGGTGGAATAGAGTATTGATCTTTAAATGGTGTTTGATCAAAAAACTTAAAATGATGAAAAAAAAGAGTTTTTAAATTATCTGGATTAATATCAATTTGATTAGACGAAAACCTTTGTTCAGAGGAAAACTCGATTCCCTTGACTGCAATAGAATGTTTGTAATATAAAGGTTTCTTCCCATAAGCATCCTTAATCAGAAATAATTTGTTTAATTCATCGTCTATTAGAACGATTGAAAACATTCCATCAAGCTGATCTATAAAATTAATTCCGAATTTTCTATACATGTGAGGTATAATTTCACAATCAGAGTTTGAAACAAAATTCACGTCATTAAATAATTTTTTTAATTTTCTAAAGTTATAAATTTCACCGTTAATGAATGCTGTAATTTTTCCAAGTTTGAATGGTTGGTTTCCATCAGAAGATAGATCGTTTATAGATAATCTACAAAATTCAACATTCCAATTTTCATTATAGTTTTTTGAAGTATTATCTGGTCCTCTATGTTCAATTTTCCGATAAAGATTTGATTTATTACTTTCTGTATTATAATTTCCTATAAATCCACACATAAAAATTTTTTGCCAATTTATTCAATTAAATTTATTTTTCCCAATTAAATTTTTGTCTTTAACTTCAAAAATACTGTCACAAAAATTCAATACCTCCTTATTGTGAGTTATCAATATTTTTGTAGTGTTTTTAATTTCAGAAATAGTTTTTAATATTTCAGCTTCGTTTATTTTATCTAGTGAGCTTGTTATCTCGTCTAAAAGAAGTATTTCTGAGTTTGAATACAATGTTCTTGCTAAAGCAATTCTTTGTCTTTCACCACCAGATATTTGAAATCCTCTTTCTCCAAGCACGGTTAACTCTTTGTGTTTTAAATTTTTAATAAATTTTGACAAATTTGCCTGTTCAATAGATTTATGAAATTTATTAATATCTATTAATTCATCCCTTTCTCCAAATGCAACATTATTAAGAAATGTATCGTCTAAAATCATAGATTCTTGTGGAATATATCCAATTTTTTTTTGCCAACATCTTAGATGAGACTTATCTAACTTTATATTATTATCTATTACTATTTCACCTTGATTTGGGTACACAATTCCTGAAATTAAGTCAAACAATGTACTTTTTCCAATTCCAGATGGGCCATGAATTCCTATAAAACTATTTTTTTCAATTTTAATATTAAGTTTTTCAAAAATATTTAATCCATTAGTAGTATGTGAAAAATATATATTTTTTAACTCAATTTGATTATTAAAATCAAAATTATTGTTTAACTCTTTTAATCCGTTAAAATTATTTACCTCATTTTCATTTTTAATAATTTCATCTAATGCTGGAATATCAAATCTTATATTTTGAAGTGCGCTCAAAAATTTACTTATTGATGGTATTAATCTAATAGCTGCAGCACCAAATATAGCAATAACATATATTATATTTTCTAAGTTTTGTGAAAAAAAAATACATAGCAGTAATAAAATAATTACTAGGATAAATTCATAAAACAATCTTGGTGTTTGGGCTGCTATATTAAATTTCATATGTGACATTGATGATATTTTAATATTTTTATAATACTTTTCAAAAAAGAAATCTTTTTTGTTATAAATAATCAAAAGTTTAATATTTTCAAAAATTTCTTTTAAGTTTTTAATGTTTTTTCCATCATAATTAATTCTAATTTTTGCAAGCTTACTGATATAATTTTTGGAAATAAGCATATAGATAAATCCAATGATAATTAAGGATGCAAAAATAAATATCGCCGATTGGAAATCTACAAACAACAAAAGTGCAACTATGAAAAGTATAAGTATTATCTCTGAAAAAAGCAATAAAAGCATTGCAATTACTCCTAAAATTATACGAGGTATTTCCTGTGATATATTACGAAGTAATATTGATGAATGAGTATTTACAAAAAATTTATAATCTTGAGACAAATATTCTTTAAGTTTTTTTTTTGATAAAAATATTCTTAAGTCAAATATTATTTTTTGATAAAAGTAAATTGTAAAAAAATTAAAAAAAAACTTTAAAATAAATATAAAAATTAGTATATATAGAAAATTAATAATATTAGTTGGATCAACGTCTATAATATTATCTAAAATATTATTTAATTTTGATAAAAAAACCCCATTTTTGTTAATAAGTAAATCTAATAAAGGTAAAATTGATGATATGGCAATTATTTCAATAATTGAATTAATTATGGAAACAAAACCAAAGATAATGTAACTAATTTTTAATTTTGAAGAGCTAATTGACCATACCTTTTTTAGAGTTTCCAATTTAGAAAGAAAAGTAATTGTTTGTGTTGTTATGTTTTAACTTATCCGTAATACTTAAAAACTGGTGAGAACTAAATGGAATTGAATTAAATCTATCTACTTTTTCAAGTTCGTCTTCAATATTACTTTTGTAAAATTTATGTGATATTAATCTTTGTAAAGACACTAAATTAGCAGATCCTAATGACATTGAAGTTAAATCAATAACCCTAACAATTTGTTTATAATTTTCAATAGAGAACAACTTATTTTTAGACAAAATTCTTTGCGCTAATACTGAAAGTCCAAAAGAAAAGTGCATTGATTTATTTTTAATTTTGTTTGATATATTTTTTACTATATCAATATCGTTATACTTTGAAATATTTTCAATTAAAAAAGAAATACATGATTTATAATCATCATAATTTTTAATTATTTCTGAAGTCTCAAAATTTATGAATTGTTTGTTATCATATGAGTTTGAATTTGATATAAAGTTTCTTGATTGCTCGAATTCATAAATTTTTGATGTAAGTTTTACCTGTATAGCTACAGCTGTTGAGTTAGATGTATTTATATTTCCTTTGTGAATTCTCCTTGCATCCCAAAAAAAAATATTCCCTTGCCTAGCTTTAATATTTTTTGAAAAAAACTTAGGAAAACCAGATTTTATTATAATTTTAGAGATTAGATCTATGAAAATGTTTTGATAATTAAATATAGACAAAGCCTCATATTCATAATTTGTAACTGGTATCCAACTTGTAAAAAAATCATTTTGTATTCCATCATTGTGAAAGCCACCGTCTTCAGAAGCATCATTTGGTAAATGTATCATTGGATATGCTAAAGAAATCCACTCAACATTTTTTTTTTTCGGAAAATTTTGACAAAAAATTTTTTTAATTTCGTTAGATAATTCAACTGATATATTTGAGTATCTTAATAATCCTCTTATGAAAGATTTTTTTATCTCAATTTCTAATGCATCTTGCTTTGTCCATTTATCTGGTAGGTTTATTTTCTCTACAATTATATTTAAATAAGAATTAAATTCTTGGACTAATTTAAAAATTGTTTCATTTTTTGTATAATCTAAATAAAGTGACATACTGTTGCTATAGCACATGAAAAAGTCAATGTGAAATAATATTTAATTCCCAAATCATCCTAAAGATTAATTAAAATTTTTGTAAATTATATTTTTAATAAAATCCTTTCTAACATATTTTAATTTATTACTTGACCAATAAATATTATCTCTAAATTTTTTATTTAAAAATTTTGCAGCAGATTTTCCATTGTTAAATAGAATCTTTTCTTTTTTTAATCTATCGTAGTATTTTTTATAATTATTTTTTGGTAAAAAATAGCTGTCATCCAAAAAATGAATGGAAGGTATACCTGACAGAAAGGCTTGAATTAGAGTTGTAGAATTTATACTACCTACGAAGAGTTTATAATCTCTTAAACTCTTATTAATATTGTCAATTGGAATTTGAATATTAAGATTTGAATATCTTTTTCTCAAGATTTTTATAAAAACATTTTTCTCATCAATGTTAGGCATAAGTCTTATGGTAATATTATCCTGAACATCATCATTAATGTTATCTAAAAATTGGAATACTTCACTATAATAAAGATTGAAATCAGTGCACTTAGGAAACTGAAAGTCCTTGTTAAAGTTTTGAACAAAAGAAATTGGAAATAATATTTTATTATTTTTTGGTCTATTAATATTTTTTATCCTTAAAAATATTTTATCTGTGTACTGTTTTTCTTTTTTTCTATTTTTATTAGCAAAAATGAAATGTCTGTCAGACAAAAGGTATTCTAGTTCTACCTGACTATTAATTTTTTCTGTATATCCACCTCCATGTTGGAAAAAATTTAAATTTGAACCTTTTGATTTATTAACTCCTGCCCAAAATCTGATTACATCTTCTTGCCATATTGAACTCTCGGTATAAATATTTGATACACTTAATGGAAAATATTTTTGAATATTTTTGTTTATCAGATCAAAATTCTCTATAAAGTTCTTTGGAATTAAAAAAGGAATTAAAAAATTAATAATCTTATAGATTTCTTTTTTTCTTTTAAATTTTATATTTATTCTTTTCCTAAAATTCAAATCTAAATCTTTATTTATGTTTAAATCTATTTTTGGAAATAAAACTTTTTTATATAAAAGCAGATTCAATACAAAACTTTTAAAACCGAACGATCTTAAAATAAAGTCATTTGATGGAATAATGTATTTATATAAAATCAATAAAAATTTTTTTAAAATAAAGTTTTTTTGAGCTATTTTTGGCTTAGGATTAAATTGAATTTTTGATTTCTTTTTTGTTAAAATATTAAAAATTATGTTACAAAATAAATAATTAGTTTTTTTATTGTTCTGAAAAGATAAAATATATTCCTTTGAACTATTAAATATCAACTCTCCAATATTTATATTTATTTTAAAATCATGTTTGTTAAATTTGTTATCTAGAACTAAATTATATCTATCTGTAATATCACAAACAAAGAAGAAAACCCAAGGATATAAATAAATTTTCCAAAAATTTTTTTTATGTTTATTTTTACAATTTTTCTCAAAAATTTTTACAAGTTGATTAAATATATCATTACTCAATTTAAATATTTCTTTTTGTTTTTTTAATAAATTTGGGCTTTTAATTCTTTTTTTTTTTTCTCTAGAATAATAATAATTATTACTAAAATTTTTTAAGAAAATATTCATTTTGGAAAGTCGATGACTATAATCAAGATAATACATCAATCAATATCTTTATACAAATAAATGGTAGTATTTTTAATAAATATTAATTAGTCAATGTTTATGGATTTTGCTTTATTAATTATTTAACAAAAGACAATTTTTTTAGATTTAATATTTCTAAGTATCCCACGGGTATCAAAAATTTTTTTCGCTTTTTTAACGACATCTTTATAATCTATATTACTATGGTCTGTTCCAATTATTACAGCATCGTATTTGTGAATATTTGTTAAATTATTTTTTGAAAAGTAAATTTTTTTATTTATCGCAAATTTTTTGGCATAAGTATCGTAAAAATCTACTTTATAAGGAATATTTAATGATTTAAATATTTTTATCAAAGGAGATTCTCGAAGATCATCTATATTTTTTTTATAAGTTATTCCGATAATTAAAATTTTACTATTTTTACGAGGTAAATTTTTTTTTATCTTTGATATTACCCAATTAGTTACTTTAAGATTTACACTTCGTGATATTTTTATAAAATCACTGTTAATTTTTTTTTTATCAGATATCCATGATAAGAATAAAGGGTCTACAGGTATACAATGACCACCAACACCTGGACCTGGTAAAAATGGTTTAAAACCAAATGGTTTTGTTTTAGCAGTCTCGATAATTTCAAATATATTTAAATTCATAGAGTCTGCAATCATTTTCATTTGATTCACTAAGCCTATATTAACTGATCTATAAATATTTTCATAAAGCTTTGTAAATTCAGCTACTCTGATTGCACTTGTTTTATGTGTATTAGAAAATATTTGTTTATAAAATAAGTTAATTATAATTAAGCACGTATTTGTATGTCCAGAAACTACTTTAGTAATTTCTGAATAATTAATTGAGTAATCTTTACCTGGGCTAATTCTCTCAGGAGAAAAACCAATATAGAAGTTTTTTCCTACTTTAAACTTATTATTTTTTTTTATTGTTCTTAAAACTAAATCTTCTGTGGCTCCTGGGTACACTGTACTCTCTAAAATAATCAATTGTCTCTCTCTCAAATATTCAAATATTGAGTTTAGTACATCATTAATAAATTGCATATTTGGTATATTATTTTTTTTTAGTGGTGTTGGAACACAAATAATAATTATATCACATTCATTGATTAAATTGATTCTTGACATATTGTTAATTTTGTGAGTATCAATGTACTTTAGTTTCTTGGAACTTATTGTACTTATAGTTTTCTTTTTTTTTTTTATTGATAAAATTTTTCTTTTGTTTTTATCAAAGCCAAAAACGTTGAAACCAGCTTTTGAGGAGTTAACAGCTAATTCTAATCCAACATAACCCAAACCAATAATTCCAATCTTCGCCGATCTATTTTTTATTTTCTTTATTAATTCCATAATATGTAGTTTTTTATCTTAAGAAATTTGAATTCTTTTTAAATTAAAAAAATCTGTTTCTTTATTATTTACACCTTCAATTGCAGATGGGCAAATTTTTATTCCTTTTTTTTTTAAAATTTTTATGATTGCTTTATTATAATCTATTTTTTGTCCTTCTGGGTATGAATATGTATCTAAAATGATTTTTGCTTTCTTTTTGAAAAGATTTATACTTGTTTGAATTTCTGACTTTGCATCATTTATAGATAATGAAGTTAAACTAAGATGTCTATTGCTATGACCTCCAATATCAAATAGATTGCAATTATTTAGTAACTTGACCTTTTTCCAATTAATTTTTTTATCTATTTCCGTGTTTAATCTATCCACGTATTTAAAATTTAGTTGATCAAAAAAAATTTTTACAAATTCGTTTATATTAATATCAAGATTATTTTTAATATTTTTTCTTATAATATTTAGTAATTCAATTTTGCTTTTTATGTTAAAAAAATAATACTTTTTGTTACTTTTTGGCAGATAGACTGCACCAGATTTTGTATATTCTAAACAGTACTCAATTTTATCTATCCAACTCATATGATTTTTATCAATGAAATCTGTTGAAAAAAAAAAAGTTGATGGAATATTTAAATCTGAAAGGATTGGAGCTGCAATTGAATAATTATTTTCAAATCCGTCATCAAATGTTATTGAGTAACAATTTCTTGGAATATTTTCATTATTTTTAACTAATGAATATATTTCTTTTAAACTAAATATATTTCCTTTTTTTTTTATATTTTTTAAAAATTTGTAAAATCTATTTTCTAAAATATGCTTAGAATTATAGTTTCTAACTTTATATCTGTTTTTTTTTATGACCCCGTGAAACAGAAATACAATAAAATTATTTTTCTTCAGGTTGTACATTTTACTGCTTAGCACTATTTCTCTTTAATTTTATTTAAATTTTTGATGGAGATATCAATCAATTTTGATGGTATAGCTGAGTAATATCTTCCAATATTTCTTTGTTTATAAGAAAAAACTTTTTTTTTTAGCAGAATCCTAGTTAAGAATTTTTTAGTCATATATAGGCAATTTTTAGTATTAATTGCTCTTAAAGAATGAATTGTTAAATAATTAGAAATATTAATTTTCTTTTTGTAAATTATTTTTCCAGTATCAAATCTGTGGTCTACATAATGCAATGTTGAAACCAAACCAGAACTATCCTTATGGTATAATGACCATAACATTGAATCTAAGCCTCTATATTTTTCTGGATCACCGCCATGTAAATTAATGATATGTTTTTTTTTAAAATTACTCAAAAATTTTTTTTTTATCAATCCAACTCCAAAAAGTATAATAACTGAGGGATTGATTTTTTTTATATATTCAATTGAGGATTTTTGATTAATATCAAAAAAAGACTTGTACCCTTGAAAATATACTTTTCTGTTTTTAAAAAAATATTTTTTCTCAAATAATGATCTTTTTTTTAAATAGGGATGTTTTGTATCAAATTTAAATCTAATTTTTTTTTTTTCAAAAATAACAAAAGTATCTTTAAATGTTTTTTTAATATGGTATATAAAATATAGGTGATGATCAGTCTTAGTTGTAAGGACCAAAATATTCATCTTAAGAAACTTTCTTTTATACTCATATGTTTTAGTAGTTTTCTATTAGTTTTTTTACCAATAATATTTTTTATTTTATTAGGTTTAATTCCGCTTTCAGGTCTCACAACTTTTAGATGTGAATGTTTAATAATTTCATTTTTGTCAATATTAGATTTTGCATAAATAGATCTTCGAGTAGATTTTTGATTAATTTTTTCACTTTTAGAAATCTTCTTATGATATTTTCCACTTAATATTTCAATCTTCCTAATTGAAGACACTAAGATTTTTAATTCTTGTGGTTCGGCAGATAATTTATGATCTCTAAAATTAGAAAAATTATGGTCTAATGTAAAATGTTTTTCAATTATATCTGCCCCTAAACATGCAGCTGTAAGTGCTCCTAGGCTACCTATTGTATGATCTGAATATCCTATTGAAATATTAAGTTTTTTTTTCAAGAAAATTATAGATCTTAAATTAGCTTCATTGATATTTACTGGATAAGCTGATACACAATGCAATAAAGTTAATTTTGATAAAGGAAATTTTATTTTTTTTATAAAACGAACTAACTTTAAAATTTCATCATAATTTAAAAAACCTGTAGAGATAATAGTATACTTTTTAAAACTTAAAACTTTTTTTATTAACTCAAAATAATTATTATCCCCAGATGAAATTTTAAAAGCATCCACAATTTTGTTCAAGAATTCTGCACTTTTGATATCAAATGGAGTTGATATAAATTTTAAATTTTTTTTATGTGCATGCTTTGCTAATTTAATAAATTGATTTTGAGAAAGCTGAAATTGTTTTAATCTTTTAAACCTTTTTTTATCATTATTATTTATATAATCGTCGGTAATATATGTCTGAAATTTTACCGCATCTACTTTGGCTTTTGCTGCTTGTGTAATTAACTTCTTGGCATTTATGAGACTTCCTTCGTGATTATTTCCAGCCTCTGCAATGATAAAAGTTCTATTTTTTTTGATCATTGTTTTTGCAATTTTGAATAGAAATTTTTGTACCAATCAATATATAAATTGTATCCTTTCTCAATTGGATAGTTTGATTTGTAATTTAATAATTTTTTAGCTTTACCTATATCTAAAGTTCCTCTTTCTGGAGAAAAAGCTTCTTTATTTTGATAATTTATTTCTTGATTAGGATAATGGCTCTTAAGTATTTTTATTAAATCATTTACGGTTCTTCCTTGTCCATAAGTTATATTAAACGTTTCATTAATGGATTCCTTTTTCTCACAAATAAGCCTAATACCCTCAACTAAATCATTTATATATGTAAAATCTAATTTTTCTTCTCCAGTTCCATTTACTGTTATGCTTATATCCTGAAGAGAATTTTCTATGAATACTTGTCCAACTCGTCTGCTAACGCATCTTTCGCCGTATAATGCAGATGGTCTAACAATAGTATATGGAAGTCCAAAAACTTGATTGTAGGACTTAATAATTAATTCACCTGCATATTTTAAAGTTCCATAAATACCCAATGGTTTACAAATACTATTTTCATTAACAGAATTTCCTTCAAAATTACCGTATACCATACTTGAGGAAAGATAAATCAAGTGAGTTTTATTTATTCTTACGTTATCTAAAACGTTTTCTAAAGTTCTTAAACTATGATCGAAAGTGTTATGAGGATCTTTATTAGATTTATTCGCATGAGACACAGCAGCCAAGTGGATTACTTTATCTGGTTTAATTATTTCAAATAACTTTGATAATCCATGATAATCTCTGGCATCTTCAATATGAAGTTTAATTTCATTTTTTTGTAATAATTCAATTCTTTTATTTAAAATTGAAGAATATAGATTTTTATTGTTAACTGTATTATCCATAACAGATAAGATATTGTTTACTCCTAGGCTGTCTATGATATGCGTTTCATAATTATTATTTTTTAAATAAATAGCTAAATTGTGACCAATAAAACCGCAACCACCAACTAATAAAATTTTTTTTTTCATTTGATTTTAAAACTATTGACAACTTTACAGATTCTATCAATTTCATGATTTTTTAATTTTGGATAGCATGGTAGAGAAATAGATTTTTGACCGTAATTTATTGAATTAACAAAAAACTTATCCTTAAATTTGTATTTTTTTTTATAATAGCTCATTCTGTTCAATGGATTTGGATAATGTATACTAAATCCAATTTTTTTTTCTTTTAAATGAGCAATTAATTGATTTCTATTTTTTGTGAAAATTTGAAAAATAAAGAAAGAACAATTTTCGCTATAAGGCATATGACCAATATTTGTATTATTTTTAAAATTAAAAATATATCTCTTAGCAATCTCTTTTCTTCTTTTCAAATTTAATGAATATCGTTTTAACTGAAAATAGCCTAGAGCAGCTTGAAAATCTGTCATTCTATAATTAAAACCTAAATTTTTTACATCGTACTCTCCAGGTTTTTTTCTTTGATTAATATCTTTATCGATACCAAAAGCCTTTAACATTTTCACTTTTTGATAAATATTTTTGCTATTTGTAACCAAAGCGCCGCCCTCACCAGTTGTAATTTGCTTTGTTGGATAAAAAGAAAAATTACCACTTAAACCAAAATTTCCAACGTGTTTCTTTTCAATTCTACTTCCCAAAGCATGCGCACAATCTTCAATGATTTTTATTTTTTTTCGTTTGCAAAACTTCAGAAATTTACTAATTTTACAGGGGTAACCTGCCATATGTACTACTATTAATCCTTTAGTTTTTTTTGTTACTTTTCTCAAAAAGTCTTCATAAGAAATATTTCCAGTTTTTTTTTCAACATCAACCAAAACTGTTCTTGCCCCTGTATGTTCTACAGCATGTGCGGTTGCAGTGTGTGTTTGAGCTGGCACAATAATTTCATCACCTTTTTTGAAACCTGCAGCAATACAAGATAAATGAAGCCCGGCTGTACAACTCGACAAAATTACCGAATATTTGGCGCCAGTATATTTTTTTATCTCATTTTCTAACAAATTTGTATATTTTCCATGAGTTAACCAACCAGATTTAAAAATATGATTTATTTTTAAAATATCAGAATTTTTTATGTTATTTTTTGAAAATTTTATCATGAATTCAAATATCTGATTTTTAACTCCTTCCCTGTATTCATTGATTTATCAGCATAGAGACATGCAGACATTAAATCTATTTGATTTTTTATGGTAAATTTATTTTTCTTATTTTCCAATATATTTTTAATGAAATTCCTTATTAAATTTTTTCTTCTGTTTTTGTCAGGATAATTATAATCTATTTTTGAAAATTTATTGTTAGAATTAAAGCTATAAGATCCTAGATAAGAATTAATTAAAGATTTATTTTTTTCGTAAATTTTAAAATGATGAAAATGTGAATGTTTACTTACTGCATTTGCTGTTACCTTAAGTATAATATTATTTGGAAATTTAAAAAGATAGACCGCGAAACTAATTTTTTTGAATTTTGTTCCTTTTGTTGCATTATTATTTCCAAAAGCAACAACACTCTGAGGTCTCATACCTAATGTCCACATTGCAAGATCAATCATATGTATTCCAGCACCTAGTGTTATAGAATAATTTTTTTGTTCCGCTCTCCACTCTTGTAATTTATAAGATCTTCCCCAATCATAATCAGCTTCGATATAATAAATATTTCTTTTAATAATTTTTTTTTTAAAATGCTTAAATAGAGCATTAACTCTTAAAACTAAGTTTGATAAAATTTTTACATTTTTTTTTTTCATTAAAAGTTTTTTAATATTAACGAGCTCTGTTTGTTTCAAGCACATGGGTTTTTCTATAATTATATTTTTATTTGATTTAATACACTTTATAATTTGTTTGTAATGATCTTGATCATAACTTGCAATTGATACTAAATTTATATCGTTATTTTTGAAAATGACATTTTCATCTGATGTAATAAGAGTTTGTGGAAATTTTTTTTTTAATTTTTTTATTTTTTTTTTATTTTTTTCACAGATTATCGATATTTTTGATCCTTTGTAATTATTAATCGCGTAATAATGCTTTTCACCAATACCCATACCTATTATTGCTGCATTTATTTTTTTTTGCATATTTTACTCATTTAACTGGACATATAATAGCTCTAATTGTGTATTTTTTGTTAACTTCTATTATATCCTTAATATAAATTATTTTAAATCCTATAGATTTAATTAATAATCGAAATGATCTAATACTAAAAATATTATAATGCTCAAAATAAAACTCTTGCCTATATAAATTTATTTTTTTTGCAGTTGAACTAGGGAGTTCAATATATATAATTCCTTTATTCTTTAAAAGTAGCTTAGATTTTTTTAATACTTCTTTTATATTATTTAATTTTAAATGCTCTAATACTTTGTTAAAAGTAATCACATCAAATTTTTTATTTAAATTAAATTTCTTATTCAAAATATTAAAATAAAAACATTTGATTTTTTTTTTTTTCATAAAACTAATCATTTCTTTATTTGTCTCACTGGCAAGTATATTAAATTTACTTTTTTTCATTTCATGTGGAAAAATTCCAAAGCCACTACCTATATCTAATATGGAACATTTGTTATCAATTTTTTTTTTTAGAAATTCAACTCTGTGAAAGTTAGAAGATTTTTTTTTCAGAGATTTAATAAATTTAAATTTATTCTCTAAATTATTATGTGATTCTTTAGAATATTTTTTTTTATAGATACTATCAAGGAATTTTGAATGTTTATGAAAATTATAAAAATGGCCACATTTGCATTTATATAGACATCTCTCATATACTTTTATGTTTATCCCAAATAAGTTTTCGTTTTTTATTCTTTTATTTAACTTCAGCTCTAGCTTAAGATGGTGTTCTTTACAAATTTTGCAAAGCATTAAACTTTATATTTCAAAATAAGTGAAATTAGGAAAATAATCGAAAGTATTCAATTTTATCTTTGATAAATTTATGCTTTCTTTCAATGCTTGCAAACATCCTGGCGTAGCGTGGTTAAGTCCATCTATAACTACAATTGAACCTTTCGGCATTAGGGGCAAATAATACTTAAGGCAAAAAAATGTGGGTTTATATAAGTTCATACCTAAATGTAAAAGCCTCAATGTTTGTTGTTTATTATTTTTTATATAATTTTTTACAGTAGTTGAAACATCCCCTTTAACAATTTCAATTTTTTTAATGTGGTTTAAAGGCCTGTCTTTATCAAAAATTTCTATTCCTTTAATTATATCTTTATAATTATTTGCATTATATTCTCCTTCTTTTCTGAGAATATTTTTACTTGAGATATCTTTTTTACTTAAGCCTGTTGATCCCTGAAAGGTATCAAATCCTATGATTTTACACTGATAATTGTAAGGTTCTAAAGATACTGCTATGTTTGCCCAAGCAAATAATCCTGATCCATGATAAACACCTGCCTCAACAATATCACCAAGTATATGTTTTGTTTTATTAAATAATTCAATTTGCGCAATTAGTTTTGCAATATTTTGCCTGCCAGAATACTTGGTAAATGAGTTTATTTTATCTATAGTATTTCCTTTGGAATGTATGAAAAAATCAGCTCTTAATTCTTGAAGTGTGTACTGATTTTTCGAAGATAAAATACTTCCTTTTTTTTCTATATTTTTCATTTCTTCTTAATTTTGAAATTACCTATATACAATTCATCTAAACCTGACAAATAAAAATTTTTAATTGCATCGCTTATTGAAGCTACCAAAGGTTCTCCCTGAACATTAAAACTCGTATTTAACAATAGTGGTATATTTGTTTCTTTATAAAATTCATGAATTAAATTGTAGAATTTATTGTTCAATTTTTTATTAACTGTTTGAAGCCGTCCGGTTCCATCAACATGAGTGACTGAAGGTATTAGTTTTCTTTTATTTTTTTTTATAACTAATGCTTTCTCCATATAATAACTGCTTTGAGCATTCTCAAAATATTCAGAAACCTTGTCCTCAAGGATTGCAGGAGCGAATGGTCTGAAAAATTCTCTATATTTTATAATTTTGTTAATTTTATTCTTTATTAGCTTTTGCCTTGGGTCAGCAAGTATAGATCTATTTCCTAAAGCTCTATCCCCAAACTCAAGTCTTCCCTGAAACCATGCAATTATTTTGCCTTTTATTATAGATTGTATCGCTTGATGTTCAATATTTTTAAAAAATTCAAATTTAATTTTATATTTTTTTAAAGCAATTAAAATTTCATTATTTTTAAAAGAAGGTCCTAAAAAGTTATTAAAGGTATTAATTTTAAGAGGTTTTTTTTTTATAGAATTTTGAACATAAAGAGCTGCACCCAAACCTGCACCACTATCATCTGGCACAGGTGGTATAAAAATATTTTTATATTTAGAATTATTTTTAATTTTTCCATTTGCAACACAATTTAGAGCGCAGCCTCCAGCAACTACAAGATTTTTTGATTGTGAAATTGAATGAGTTTTATTTATTAAGTATAAATAGATTTCTTCAAAGACCTTTTGTGAAGCATAAGCTAAATCAAAATAGTTTTTAGATAAGTTTTTTCCTAATAAATTGGGTTTTAAAGAAAGATATTTTATTAGTTCTTTATTATAATATTTTGGTCTATGAAACATATAATGATTAAAATATTTTAAATTTAAGTAAAAATTATTACTGCTCTTATCAAAAGATACTAAATTTCTTATTTTTACATAAAATTTTGATTTTTTCCCAAAAGCACTTGCTCCCATTAATTTCCATTCCTCGCTTTGAGGTTTAAAACCACAATATTCTGTGAATGTTGAGTAGAAAGATCCTAAAGAATGCGGGAAGTTTTGAGAGCTTATAGATTTTAAACTTCTGCCTTTTCCATGATAAAAACCAACGCATTTATTCTCACCAAATGCATCTGTGGTTAAAATATTTGCCTCTTTATAACCTGATAAATAAAACATACTTGCATGTGAAAGATGGTGGTTTACAAAATAAATCTTTATTTTTTTTTTATTTTTTAAATAAATATTTTGCACAAAATAATCTTTATTATAATTTTTTATATCTCTTAAAATATAATTTATAGTAGACGAGAGAATAGAAGGAATATAACTTATATTACTTGAGATATTATTTTCAAATTTTTCTAAATTTATTAGAGGATTCCATGAAATTGCAATAGCATCTAAGTTATCTAAACTAATATTTGCGGTTTCTAAGCAAAATTTTATTGCATTAACTGGAAAGTTTCTTGTTCTTTTTTTTCTTGTAAGTCTTTCTTCCTCTATTGCAGCAATCAATTTACCATCTTTAAATATCGATGCTGAAGTATTGAAACCAATTGAGTTTAATCCAAGTATATAATTTAACATTTATAAATTAGCATCTATGAAAATTTTAGCATTTAAAAATTTGAATAAAAAATTAGAGTTTCTAGAGGTCTCTTCTTTATTTTTCAACAATTTCAAAATTTTTGTTTTACTAATAATTTTGTAAATTTGAGAATTTTTTTTAAATATTGATATGACTGGTTTAGACCTAAAATTTAATAATCTTTCAGGTGAAATATTAAAACCAATTTTTTCATAATTATTTAAAATGTGATTTGGACTATATTTTTTTAAACTTTGTCTTAAAAGATACTTTGCATATCCATTTTTTATAAAATATTTTTCATTTAAATTTATAACAAATTTATACAAATCACTATTTAAGTATGGAGACCTATTTTCAATAGAAAACTGCATTGCATTTGTATCTTCTTCTTGAAGAATTACAGGAACACTTTCATAAAACATTTCATTAATCATTCTATTCTTTAAAAAAGATTTAGTAAATTTTATTTCAGGAAAATCAAAATTAATTTTCTTTTTTCCAAATTTTTGAGACACATTCACACCCTTAATTATCTTTAAATGTTGATTACCTTTAGGATAATTTACATAATCTTTAAAATTTATATTCCTGATTAGAGGTTTTATATTCTTTTTCCAATTATTTAAGCTAATAGTGTGCAACTTTGTATTCTCTTTAATATCATTTAGATAGGCTAAGTGATGATCGTAATAACCTGAAAAAATTTCATCAGATCCATTACCACTTATTATAACTTTTATTCCGTGTTTTTTAATTTCCTTCAGCATTAGCCATTGAATATATGATGTTACAGTTAAAATCGGATAGTTTCGATGCTGAATAATACTTTTAATGTTATCTAAAGTTCTATTTCTATTAATTTTTATCCATTTATGTTTTAATTTCAATTTTTTTACAGTTTGATTAACCATGTCAAATTCATCATACTTTTTATCATCTGTATATACTGTGAAACACTTAATACCTTTTTTAATTTTTTTTTTAGCTACACTTACTAGTCCTGTTGAATCAATTCCGCCACTTAAACAAAAACCTACTGGTCGGTCGGATATAACTGCATTATTTATTATTTCAGAGATTTTAGTTTCAACTTTTTTTATTACTAAAGATAATGAAGTTTTTTTTTTCTTGTTATTTAAAAATTTAAAATAATTTATTTTTTTACATTTCAATTTTTCATCAATCTCAAAATAATATCCTGGAGGAACCTTATATATATTTTTAAAGAAATTTTTATTTTGTTTGTTTAAATATCTATAATCACAAAAAAGATATTTTTTTACATAATTAAAATCAACTATTAATTCACTTTTCAAAAATTCTTTAAATACTTTTAATTCTGAACCAAAGAATAAACTATTTTTTGATTTATAATATAATAATGGTTTTTCTCCAAAACGATCTCTACATAATATAAGCTTTTTCGTTTTTTTATTATATAATGAAAAAGCCCACATTCCTTCTATTTTATTTAAAGTAAATTTTAAGCCTTTATAAAAAATTAATTTAATTAAAACTTCTGTATCAGAGCTTGTATTAAATTTTATATTATCTTTTTGAAGAAATTTTTTTAATTCTTTAAAATTGTAAATTTCCCCATTGTAGCATAATATTAAATTTTTGAAACAGTAAGGTTGATTTGACCTATTATTTAAATCTTGGATAGCCAGTCTTGAAAAATAAAAGAATAAATTATTTTTTTTTTCTTTTATTTTCAAAAAATTTTGATTATCGGGTCCACGATGAAAAATACTTTCTAGTATTTTTTTATCATTTATTTTTAATTTTTTTATTGATCTTGCTCCTGCTAATCCACACATTTCAACCTTCTAATATTTTTTTTTGAATACGTACTAGTATTTTCATATTTGTAAATCTATCATTTGTTTTTTCTATAATTTTTTTTATCAATTTAAAGTCTTCTTTTGTATCTACAGATAGATTAATATTTTGCAAATTTTCATTTAAATTAAAATTATAAATTTGAAATTTATTATTAAATTTATAAAAATATGAAGTAATATGTTCCTTAAATTTTTTATTCCTAGTTTGTTTTATTAAATTTAAATTGTTAAGTATCAATTTTGAATCAATTACTTCAACTGACTGACCTTTGGGATAAGATCTACGGAAAGTATTAGTTACAATGTGAATACGTTTTTTTTTAAAGATTTTTACGGCTTTATCAATAATCCCCGGATCTATTAGTGGACTATCAGCAGTAATTCTCACAAAATTAGGGATATTATAGTGCTTAATAGTGTAAAAATATCTAAGAAATACATTATTTAAATTAGATCTATAGAACGATATTTTATTCTTTTTACAAATAGATACTATTTTATCATCTGAGCTAGAAGTTGAGGTAGTAACTATAATTTTTTTTACTTCTTTTGATTTTTTTATTCGAAATATAACTCTTTCTAATATTGATTTATTAAAGATTTTTTTTAGTACTTTTTTTGGTAATCTTTTTGAACTGGTTCTTGCTTGTAAAAGACATATCATAGAACTAAAGATGTTATATACGATAATATTAAAAGATGATATTCGTATAAAATGAGAAATATATATCCAAAAACCAACAAAACCTACTTAAATAAAAAAATAATTGTAAAAGAATATTTTAAAATAATTATTAAATACTTAAAAAATAAAAAAAAATTAAGTTTAATTGATGTGGGTTGTGCATCAGGTGACTTTTTGAGTTTACTTTCAATTTATAATAAATTTGAACTATCAGGCATTGACTTTTCTAAAGCATCATTGTCATTAGCTAAAAAAAAAGTGCCACAAGCAAATTTTAAATTAATAAACCTTAATAGAAAATTTAAATTAAAAAAAAAATATGATATTTGCACATGCTTAGGGACATTATCCGCGTTTGATGATAAATTTAAAATAATATCTAAATTATTAAATATAGTAAAAAAAAAAGGTGAAATGATTATATTTGATTTAATAAATGAACATGATGTAAATGTTATTATGCGTTACCAAAACAATTTTGACAAGAAAAAAAGGTGGTTATCGGGATTTAATACATTTTCAAAAAATTATTGGATTAATTTTTTAAAATCAAATTCAAAAATTAAATCTTATAAAATTATAAAATTTGAAATTAAAAAAAAATTAGTTAAAAACAAAAAAAATCCAATGAGATCTTGGACTTTTAACTATAATAACAAAAAACAAATAGTTGTAGGAACAGGGCAATTATTAAATTATTACTTTATTATAATAAAACTAAATTAAATGAATTTGATTAAATTAAAAAGAAATTGTGAAATATTAAAAAAAAAAATTAAAAACCTTAAAAGAACTAAATTTAATTATTTTTTTATTATTAATGAGATAATTTTGATAAATTTAAAATTAGAAAATATTTTATTTGATAGAAAAAATAAAAAAGGAGACCCAATAATAAATTGTTTACAATACTTAAAAATTTTTGAAAGAAATATGGATGAATTATCTGAATTAAAAAATCATGATAATAAAGTATTTTTAAAAAAAAAAAAAATTTAATAAAGAAATTAGTCACAGAAAGCTGTTCGAAAATCTTTGGCTGAACTATTCGTTTAAGGAATATAAAATAGATAGAATAGATAGATATATAAGAAGAATTAAAATAAATAAATTAGAAAATATAATTAAAGATAAATCTGTATTAGATTTTGGTTGCGGCCACGGAAATTTTTTAATGGCGTGTCTAAATTTTAAGCCAAAAAATTGTACAGGTATAGACTATGGTCAAAAATCAGTTAATTTTGCAAAAAAAATGAGAGATAAATTTAAATTTTCAAAAAAAAAAATTAAAATTCAAAGTATCTTCAGTTTATAAAACTGGATTAAAAAACGAGAGTTTTGATTTTGTAATTCAAAATGGTGTTTTCCACCATCTAAAGGATGAAAAAAAAGCATATTTAGAGGCTTATAGAGTATTAAAAAAAAATGGATATTTTTGGATTTATACAGATGGTGGAGGCGGTCTTAGGGATATAATTTATGATACTTGTCAACAAATTTTGAGGGATATAGATAAAGATTTTGTAATAAATCATATTAGATTATCTGGATTAAAAAATGGTAAAGAATATCATTTGGGTGACAATATGAATGCAGAGTATCGTCATACGTCTTACGAAAAAATAGTGTCGTTTTTGAAAAAGATAGGCTTTAAAAATTTTAAACAAATGAGAGGTGGCTTCGCAACAGATTTTGACAAGCCATTCATAAATGATTTATACTTTAAACAGAAATTTGGTTCCGGAGATTTAAGAATACTTTGCCAGAAAGTATAATTAAAATAATGATGTCTTTTTAGATTTATTAAATATATATACTTCTTTACCTATATTAAACTTTTTATTGAATTCATGAAAACGACAGCCTATTGTTATTCTAATTTTATTTGAAATATTTAAACCACTTCTATGTTTTATATTCATATGAAAAATAGATACATCTCCGAATAAGCTTTCCAACGTCTGGACTTTTGAATCCTTTTTTACATTTATTTTGAATTGTTGTGAATTAAGTTTTTTATATTTGGAACTTTTGGCTTCCACCATCCCATTTTTATGAGACTTAGGTATATATTGTAAAGACCCATTATTAAAATTATTAGCAGTTATCGAAATCCAACATACACCTGAATTAAACTCAGGATAATTCATTTCATAATAAGGGCTATCTTGATGCCAATCTAAGGAATTTCTAGTATCATTTGGTACATCAAGTCTAAACATAAATCCATTAATATATATTTTATAAATATCTATATTTAGTGTTTTTGAAAATAATTTTAAAAATTTATCTTGAAAAAAAAGCTGTTTTATACCGCTACTTAAGTTTAGCATATCATAAAAATCACCAAACTTCTTTGGATTATTTTTTCTTATTTTGATTAAACTTTTATGAAGATTGCTATCTTCAAAAGATACGAATTTGCATGATGTAAAATTTGATAATATGCTTTTAAAATTTGATCTTATTAGTTGTTTATCTTTTAAAGATAAGAAGTTTTTTTTTTTAATGAGTCCTATTTTTAAAAATTTTTGTCTTTCTATCATTATAAGTATTCAAAAAATTCATTTAAAATTTTACAAATATATTTTATTTCTTTTTTTTTTAAATTAGGTGAGCTGGGTAAGTGAACTGAATTTTTTGAAATATATTTGGCTATCTTAACTTCTTTTGGATCTCTGTATATTTTAAATTGTGGTGCATCTTGAATTGGATTTATCATTGGTCTTAACTCAATTCCTTTTTTTTTCATAAATTTAATTAATTTATTTCTTAAATAACTTTTTTTTAAAGTTATTGTCATTAACCAATGGACGGGGGTACACCAGTTTTTAAACTTTCTCTTACTAAAATGTTTTTCATTTTTTAACAGTTTATAATAATAGTTTTGCTGTTTATTTCTCAGTTCTATTATTTTTTTGATGTCATCAAATTGAGAGACACCTATAGCGGCCTGCAAGTTAGTCATTCTGTAATTAAAACCCAATTTTGTATGATAGTATTTCTTGTGTATTGACATTCCATGATCTCTCATTTCTCTGCAGGATCTGTATAATTTATAGTTATTGGTCAAAATTGCACCTCCCTCACCAGTAGTAACAATTTTGTTAGCAAAAAAACTCATTGTAGAAATATCTCCATGAGTACCATTCAACTTATTTTTATATTTTCCACCTAAACTCTCAGCATTATCTTCTATCAGTTTTAAATTATATTTCTTTTTAAAAAATTTAAGTTTGTCTATATCTGCTGGATGACCAAATTGATTAACAAATAGTATAGCTTTTGTTTTCTTTGTAATTTTTTTTTCGATTCTGTTAATATCAATGTTCAAAGTATTTATATCTATATCAACAAAAACAATTTTAAAATTTGACAATAAAATCATATTTGCAGGAGCAATAAATGAAAGTGATGGACATATAATTTCATCTCCTTTGTTTAATCCAAACGAGAGAAGAGATAAATGTAAAGCTGATGTACAGCTTGATGTTACTAAACAAAACTTCATTTTATGATATTTTTTAATTTTTTCCTCTAGCTCTGAAACATACTTTCCTTGGCTTGAAATCCAATTAGACTTAATTGCAAAATTTACATTTTTTTTTGCTTTTGAATTAATATGAGGAGAAAAAATTGGTATCATAGTCTTATAAATTTATTTTCAGCAATTTTCCAATCATTTAAAGTATTTAAATCATGATAGATTTTATTATCCAGACTCAAATATTCAAAACCTTTTTTACAAATTTCTATATTAAATTGTTTGTAATTAGTTAACTTTGATGGTTTTCCCCATCTTATATCGCCGATATTAACATATGTTGTACTATTTTGTTGTCGGTTTATTTTAGATTTGATTAATTTATTTTTAAACAGAGGAAACAATCGCTTATTGATTATTTTTGATTGTCTAAAGAATACTTGATCGTGACTTACTGGAATAGCACACATAGTAATAAATTTGAAATTATTGTTTTTAAATTTATTAAAAGTTTGTCTAATGATCTTGCTAGAGATAAAAGGGTTATTGTTAATAATGCAAGCAATTGAATTTTTATTATTTATGTTATTTTTTTTAAAGAAAAATTTATGCGTATCAAATACATCCGAATTATTTTTTGCTAAATTTTTTGGCCTTAGTTGTGGTACTTCAAAACCAAGTTTTATTCCATATTCTGCTATTTTCTTATCATCTGTGCTAAGAAATATTTTATCAAACAAATCTGATTGATTAATATTTTTATATGTCCAATATAAAAGGGGTTTTTCATTAAATTTTTTTATATTTTTGTGTTTAATTCCAATCGAACCTCCTCTGCAGCAAACCAAAGCAATTTTTTTTTTCATTATTTTTTTAAGATAAAAGTATTGTTCGCTTCATTTGTAACTTTGAAGTTTTGATAAAATTTCAATAGCTCAACAATTCCATCATCTAAGGAATGTGTTGGTTTCCACCCAGTAGATAATATTTTTTTGTTGGAGACAATATAATTTCTTTTATCTGGATCTTTTCTTTTTTTGTCTTTAAGTATTTTTAAATTTTTAACATATTTTTTGATTTTTAATGCTAATTCTAATTTTGAAAGATTTGCATTTTCTAAACCAACATTAAAAGTTTCATTTTTAAATTTTTTGTAATTTTTTAATGAATATAAGAAGGCTGAACATACGTCTCTTACATGAATATAATTTCTTTTGAAATGTTCCTCAAATAAGATTAATTTTCTTTTTTTAAATGCAACATAAGTAAAATCATTTACTAAAAGATCAACTCTCATTCTATTTGAAACACCAAATACAGTGGCCAGTCTGAAGGAAATATGGTTTGGATGTTGTTGTATTGCTCTTTCAGCGGACACTTTTGTTTTGCCATATAAGGAAATTGGCTTTAATTCACTAGTCTCATAGTAAACCTTGTCCTTTCTTCCAATCCCGTAACCGCTATTAGTAACTGGTAATAGTATAATTTGGTTTTTACTGACATTGGATACTATGTTTTTTATTTGGTCAAGATTAATTTGTTTTGTTAATACTGGTTTCTTTGCACATAATGGAGCACCAACTATTCCAGCCAAAGGAATTACAACATCATTTTTTTTTAATTCCTTCTTCAAAATATTAGTTTTTCTTACATCTTCATTTATAAGATTAAAATTTTTATCGTGAAGAATATCGTTGAATATATTTGACTGATTAAAAAAAAAATTATCAAAAACGGTAACCTTAAAGTTATTTTTCAACATTTCTCTAGTCAATATTGATCCAATATAACCAGCTCCGCCTGTAATAATTACTTTCATATCAAGCTTCCCAAACTTCCAAACCACTTGACGTAAAATTAAATGGTGTATGTATGAATTTCATTCTTTCAAGAAAATTTTTAATTTTTAAATGATTCTGAATATTTGAATAAACTAGTAAATAACCAGTGCTACCTGCACCTAAAATCTTTCCTCCTATCATCCCTTTTAACTTTAGGTTATTGTATATTTTTTTAATTTTTAAATTTGTCGAATAAGGCGTGACTTTAGTTTTTAAAAACCATGACTCATCTAATAATTTTGAAAAATCGTCTAATTTATTTAATATTAATGCTTTTTTCATTTTTAATGAATTTTCTTTAAAATACTTATAATATTTAGATATTTTTTTTTTATTTTTATTTGTAAAATTTATATTTTTTTGTTGTATTGAATTTGAGTCTCTCTTTTTTCCAAATCTGAATAAAAGCATATTACTCTCAAGATCTAATATTGTTTTTTTTGTCAACTTGATTGCTGAAACTAAATTATTATTTTTATCCATTTCTATCCAATTAAAACCACCCATATAACAACTATAATAATCTTGCCAACCTCCTTTTATTTTGCTCACAAGTCTCTCTAGTTTGTAGGCTGAATTAATTAAATTATAATGATCATCGATTCTTTCATTTTGCAATCTCTTTATACAAGTCAATATCGCCAGTGTCAGAGCCGATGATCCACCAAGACCGGTACCAGGTTCGACATCTGATTTTATTATCATTTTAAAACCAAATTGTGGTTTTAAATAAAAAATAATATTCTCAATCAAGTCCCTTTTTTTTTTAGATAATTTTTTAAGCTCGATTACATAATTTTTATTATTTGGATGATTTTCCACAAATATTTTTTTTTTTTTTTATCTTTTGTGCAGCAATAAATACTGATTTATCTATGGTTGAGCTTAATATATATGCTTTATTTTTATTTATATAGTCACTAAAGTCTGTTCCTCCTCCAGAAAAACTTATTCTAATTGGAACTTTAACTTTGACTGTATTAGGACTATTTTTTTCTCTTAGAAAATCATCGTAGTTGATTATGTCTATAATTTTCTTTTTTTTATTTAATACAGGAAATATTAAATATCTGTTATTTTGCTTAATAGCATTTTCGAAAAATCTTAATACTCTATTAGTTGATGCTGTTTCTGTTATATAACTAAATTTTTTATTATATATTCCCTTAATACTTGCATTTATTTTGTTTTTTGAAAGAGCTCTACGGATATCTCCATCGCTAATAGTCCCAATACAAGTACCTTTTTTATCAACAACCATACCAAATCCTTTTCCACTTGTATTGACTGCAGAAATATTAAATCTATTCAATACATTTTTAATACTTGTGGTTTCTTTAAAGATGATGCTGTCTAAATTTATATTCATTTAAATAATTTTATATTTTTTGTTATTTCATTAATATTTGTATTTCTAAATTCTAAAATTTTAAATTTGTCGATATATTTTTTGTTTTTTAATATTTTCCAGTACCAAAAGTTTTTTTTTAAAGGTAGGTGATCGTCATTTATACCTGAATTATGACTACATTCAAAAGCATATATATAATCAGATACAATATTTACAAAATTATGTTTATCAAATTTAAATTTTTTAGATGCTAGATTTAGGTGTCCAAGATTAAGATTTATTCCAATGTCTTTTTTTTTAAATATTTTCTTAAACTTTAAATATTCAGAGGGACGTTGCATTAATAGATGTTCTGACGCATTAAATGAACCTTCAGTCTCTATAGCTATTTTAATTTTATGTTTTTTTGAAATTAGTATGATTTTTTTTATTGAATTTACCATATATTTCCATGCTAATTTGTAGTGTTTTTTTGTTCTTATATTTTTCCACTTAAAATCATAATTTTTATTTTTTCCTGATCCTTCTCCATCAGGATCTGATAAAAAACCAGGATGAAAAGTATAAAGCTTTGCATTTATTTTTTTACAAAACAAAATTGATTTTTTAATATGTTGTAAACTCATTTTACGAATTGATGGGTCCAACGATGCTATATTAATTACAAAAGAATTTTTTGGAATAGGAAAGTAATTATGAGTTAAGTAATTAAATTTTTTATTTTTTTTTATATAGTTATAATTTCTTTCATATAAATGATTAGATCCCAATTCTATATTAAATATTTTATTTTTTTTTAATAAGTCAATTGCTTTAGAAATTTTATTACCATTTTTGATAAAGGTTGTTGATACAAATATGTTATGTTTTTTAATTATTTCAACATCCATTTTTTAATTACAGTATTTTTTTTTAAATTTAATTTTAATCTTTTTCTTAATATTTTGTTTATATCTATTGGTCTTATTCCATTACCAGGTCTTTTAATAGATATTAAATTTAATTTTAAAACATCTCCTTTTTTCAAATCAAATGCTGTAACCACACTCTTTTTTAGCTTTAATCGATTATCTTTTTCAGATTTTAATACTTCTTTTTTATAAGTTCCAAGACTTTTTTCAGCTATACGTAAATTATTAAAATATAGTTTTAACTCTTTTTCTTCTAAAGAAATTCTATGATCTGGTCCAAATAATTTTTTGTTCACTGTAAAATGTTTCTCAATTATTTTAGCACCTAAAGATATTGATGTAATTGCAGAAATATCATTTTGTGTATGATCTGAATATCCAATAGGACAATTCAATTTTTTAATATAAGTTTTGATAACATTAACATTTGCATCTTCAGTTTCTGATGGGTAATTTCCAGTGCATTGTAAGAAAGCAAAATTTTTACAGCCATTTTTTTTTATTACTTCTTTTGCTATCAATACTTCTTCTAAAGAGCACATTGCTGTTGATATGATCATTGGCTTATTTTTTTTCGCTATATGAGCCAAAAGTGGGTAATTATCATTGTCAGTTGAAGCTATTTTATAAGCCACAACACCTAGTTCATCAAGTAGGTCTGCACTTTCTTCATCATAAGGTGTACTTAAAAATGTAATTTTTTTTTTTTTACAATATTTAATAAGTTCAACATGCATTTTTTTTGAGATTTCTTGAGATATTAGAAGGTCTCTCCAACTTAATTTTTTATCTCTACCCGTTGTCTCTATATGATACTGTGCCTTGGGACCATTAGGTATAATTATATTATCAGCCTTGAAAGTTTGAAATTTTACAGCATTTGCACCAGAAAATTTTGCTATATCTATTAATCTTTTACCTAGTCTAAGTGAGCCATTATGATTGACACCTGCTTCAGCAATTAAGTATGCTGGAAATTTGTCGCCAATATAATCTTTACCAATTTTAATTTTCATGATTTAAAAAACTTACCATCTTAATTTTCTATTTTTGGACAAAAATTGTCTATAACTGTTGCACGGAAATACCTTATTATGTCTGATTTTGACATTTTATTCAATTTTTTTATTTTTAAAGTATATATTTTTTCTAAGTCATTTTGTTTTAAAATTTTTTTTGACCATTTTATTTTTTTATATTTATTAATCATATTTTCAATATTTTTTGGATTTTTAAAAATTTTTTTTAGAATTTCGACTGCCTGGTTGTATTGATTTAACTTTGTTTTATTTATTAATTGTTCAAGATTAATATTAAGCGTCAATTTGAATTTTCTTATATCTATTATTTTTCCTGAATCAATTTCAGGATCAATTATATGAGCCGTTGTTCCAAAATATTTATCCTTGTTAATTATCGCTAAATTTGAGCATCCTGCTCCTCTATATTTTGGTAGCGATGGATGAAAATTTATTGATACAATTTTAGCTTTTTTTACTTCTTTTGGCTTTAAGATATAATAACTTCTAAATGAGATTATATAGTCATATTTTGATTTTGAAAATTTAAAAGTTTCAAATTTTTTTTTTGACCACCTAATATCAATATTTTTGGTATAACTTTTTAGGAAATGCAGTAATTTATTAGAATAAATATCATTGTACCTTCCAAAATATAAAATTTTCATTTTTTTTATATTAATCAACAAACTCACACATGATATGACCAATGAGAAGATGAAACTCTTGAATTCTTGTAGTTTTTTCAGATGGTATTATCATTTTTAGATCACAAAATTTTTTTACTCTTCCACCCCCTTTCCCTAAAAGACCAATAACGTATATTTTTTTTTTTTTCGCTATTTTAGCAACTTCAATTAAATTTTTACTATTTCCTGAAGTTGAAATTATTATTAATAAATCATTTTTTTTTCCAAATGCTTCGATTTGACGACTAAAAACTTTTTCAAAATTAAAATCATTAGAAACACAAGTTAAATATGATGTATTTGAAGTTAGGCTAATCGAATTTATAGGTTTTCTATTTTTTTTAAATCTTCCTAATAACTCTGTAGACAAATGATCTGCTTGTGTTGCGCTCCCTCCATTTCCGCACCAGAATATATTCTTTTTTTTTGAGATTTTTTTCTTTAAAATTGATGATCCATTTATAATATTTTTTTTTAGACGTGTGAGAGTCAATTGGTTTAATTCTTTATTTTGGTAGAAACTTTTTTCTATTAAATCTTTTAACATTTTAAGTATCTATATATAATATTACTTAAATTAATTTAACTTATATTTACTATAAAAATTTGATTTTAATTATAAATTAATGTTTATTTTATTATTATATACATTTAAATAATAGCAAATGAAAAATGTAAAATTTTCTAAAAGCTATAATAAAATTATTAAAATAAAAAAAAATTTTTACGTAAATAATATTGAAAATTTAAAAAATTCATTAAAAATAAACAAAAAATATTTGTTACAACCAAAGAGAATAAAATGTAAGAATTGCAGTGCAAAAAAATTAAAGAAATTTATTAACAGTTTTCAAATTGATTATCTAATTTGTGATAAATGTGGGCATTTAAATGGCAGATACCAAGATACTAAAAGCTTTAGTAGGTGGCTTTATGAAAAAGATGATGGTGAAAACTATTCCAAAGGCTATGAAAAAGATTATCTTAGCAGAGTAAGAAACATTTATCTTCCTAAAGCAAAATTTCTGAGGGAAACAGTGCCAGATTTAAATGTATTAGAAATTGGATCAGGAGCGTGCCATTTACTAAAAGCGTTCGAAGACATAAAAGTAAAAGCAAAAGGTTATGAACCAAGCAAATCTCTTACAAAAATTGGATGTAAATATTTAAAAAAGAATAAAGTGTATAATAGTAATTTGAAAGAGACAAAACAGGCAATATTAGATGAGAAGCATTGCAATGTCTTAACGATGATAGCAGTTTTAGAGCATTTAAATGATCCAAATATTTTTCTAAATAATTTTGTCAAATCAAAGCTTGAGTATTTATATATTTCAGTCCCGCTACTCTCTTTAAGTGTTTTTTTAGAGAATAGCTTTAAGAATGTATTTCCAAGACATTTATCAGGGGGCCATACTCATCTATATACTGAAAAATCTTTAAAATATTTATCGAGAAAATTTAATTTAAAAATTATTGGAGAATGGTGGTTTGGTACAGATATCGCTGATTTATTCAGATCAATTTTAGTTTCATCCACAAATTATGACAAAAATATATATGAAAAAAATATAAATAATTACTTTTTTAAAGTTTTAGATAAAATGCAACATATACTCGATAAAGAAAAAATTTGTTCAGAAGTACATATGATATTTAAAAAAAATTAATTTATTTCAGACAAGAATTTTTGTATTTTTTTTTCTTGATTTACATTTATACAAAATAGTTTAATAAATTTTTTAGTCTCTGACTGTATTTTTTTGCTGTACCACCATTTATTTGGGTTTAACTCAGAGTTATTTAAAAAATTAACAAGTTTAGAGGTATCTTCAAAAAAAATATTATTTTGTTTTAGTTTATTAAAATTTTTTTTTATAATTTTTTTTAATTTAAAATATTTGGTGGGAAAACTTATTATTGTTGGTAAGTTTTTGTATAAAGATTGAAGCATAGAAGTTCCTGGATATAAAGAAATAACCAGGTTATATTTTTCAAAATCAACTTTGGTATTATTGTAAATTTTATAATGTTTAAAGTCACTTATATTTTTTTTCATATAATTTAATATTACATCTTTATCAAATGGATGAAATCTTATCTCAGAAATTTTTTTGATTTCATTATCTAAGGTATTAAACAAATTTGTTATTTCATTTAAATGATCAAATTTTTGTTTAGTCCAGGGATAAGTATTCATTTGAACATATCTAAATATAAAATGTGGTAGGATAAAAAGAAATTTTTTTTTTTCCCTAGTTGGTCCTAGTTTTTTTTCAAAATTTATAGGTCCTAATTTAATTATTTTTGACGATATTTTATAATTTAAATTTTCGCGCCCAAAACCATAAGAAAGAAAATAATCTGCGTTATTTAATTCATAACATTCATCCAAATACCTTCTAATTGTTCCATAATTTCCACCATGTTGGATATTTATTAGTCTTGCTCCCTCTAATTTTTTTTCTATCATCAATGTATTGAATAAATCACTTACACCAATTGCGAAAAATAAATTTTTTGATTTAAAATTGTATTTTTTTTTTATTAACTGTTTGTTTGTAGAATACCCTTCCAGTACCGACCTTGGCAAAATATTAGATAAAATTTTTATTACAGTATTTTCAAAATAGTTTTTTGAGTTTATTTTCAAATTCCAATCTCGTAAATTTTTGTTATATTTGTAATTTAAATTTGGATCTTTTAAGTAAATAGGCAACTTTTTTTTTTTTAAAAAAGATTTTAAAATAAACCTTGGATTAATAGGACTCAAAAATATATTTTCAGCTGATTTACTTAATTTTAGATAAAAATTTGAAAGTTTGTACAAAAATTCTAGTTTTGAATTTCTATTTTTTTTTATTTGGAGCCGTCTAGGATTTAAATATTTTTTAATTTTTTTATATTCACAAATTTTAGAATTTTCAATTATAACTGTATCTATATAATGCTGAATTGTTTCTCCATTATTTAAAATTTTGTTATAAAATTCACTTGTAGAGTTTAATGCAATTGCCTCCCTGTTTATTTTATAAAGATTAGTTATAAATTTTTTTTTCTTATTTTTTTTAATTTTTTGAAGTAATATCCATTTTTGATAAACAAGACCAATTACAACTTCTATATAAAATCCTAAAATAAAATCCCAATATTCATAACTATAGTTAGTTTTATGAATTTCATTTAATTTTTTATAAACATGTGGGCTAATTTTTTTTTTTACTTTTGTAAAGTAATTACTACTATTCTTTTGAAATCTCTCGTTTTCAATTGGATTGCTTAACGTGCATTTATCATTTGCATCAATTTGAGTAAGAGGTGTACACCATACGCCAAGATAATAGATTGGAAATTTATTAAAGTTTTTTTTGTATTGATTTTTAAATAATGTAAGAAAATATTTTTTCATTATTGTTAATTAGATTAACTAAATAAGAAGATAATATCTATACGATAAATTTTTTTCAGTGCATAAATTAAGCCAATTGAGTTATTAGTACTGGTCAGCTACATGCGTTACCGC
>MDTG01268670.1_pt1 | contig 59856 bp, 45 predicted proteins | sample 811421 | NCBI WGS metagenome assembly MDTG01 (sample SAMN05326645, study PRJNA326480) | marine metagenome | isolation source: seawater | place: Pacific Ocean: South East | collected 2011
TCAAGGGGGCAATCAGAGCCAAATTGGCGTTAATTTTGATAAGATTACCGATGATTCATATTGGACGCCTTACCATGATGTTTTAGCATTACCATCCAACAGTTCTACCACAATTTTAACGGGGGATGAATTGAGATTAGATGCTGGAACTACTGTGGTAATTACTGCATGGGAATTAGATGGTCAAGCGGATGTATACTTGCAAACTAAGACGATGCATGACCTGTATGTCAATGGTGGTGTAGGACAATTATTCATTGAAGAAATGGATTTACAATCGGTTTCAGGTTCTAATTCTGATGCTTGGGTTGTGCCACAAGAATTGGCTGATAAGGAATTATTTGTGGTTGTTGATAACAAAAATAACCCTGTTGGCGGAGCAACTGGTGACAGCGATATTAGAGTTAGTGTTAGTGTTGAACTTGCACCGATAATTCAGCCGATAATAGAAGCAGAAAATATGGGTGAAACATCTCTCAATTTAGCATTGAATATGAATGCTCAAAACACTCCAAATAGTCAAGATCAAATAGACACATTTCTATGGGATTTTGATGCTAATATAGATGCAGATGGGGATGGTGATTTTACTAATGATGCCGATGCACAAGGACTTCAAGTACAAGGTGAATGGAATTCAATAGGGGATAAAGTCGTCACTTTAACTGCGATTTCAAAAGACTCTCAGATAGAAGTTACCAACTATACAGTCAAGGTTTCTGATGTTAACCCTCCTAGTCCAGTTATAGAAAGTAATGCCCAATCATTTAATGGAGGATGGAAAACAACTATCAATGAAGCGACTATTTTTAGTTGTACCTCAAGTACCGATGATGATTCAGTACAACAATGTCTTTGGCAGTGGGGGACAATTTTTAGTGATACAAATCTGTCAATTGCAATCACTTGGCCAAATGTGGGCACATATGAAGTTAACTTGACTGTAACAGATGGGTCAGGTAACTCAGCATTACTTTCCAACAATATTGTTGTTGTTGATCGTTCAGTTCCAGTGCTCAATAATCAAAGCATTGAACTTTTACCAGGAAATGCTGTTGAAAATGAAGCATTGTCTTTCTCAATCTCTGCAAGTGACGATTATGATCAATCATTTCAACTAACTTATCATTGGGATTTAGATCCTTCTACCGATTCTGACGGTAATGGAGATGTTAAAGATGATCCTGACTTTGTAGGTTCAGACGTTGATATTGAGTTTTCAGATTCAGGAAGAAAAGACATAGTAGTAACAGTATTTGACCAATCAGGAAATTCTGATTTTCATGCTTTTTCAATCAATGTGGCATCCTCTGGCGAGCCAACTAGTTTAGTAGGCATTATTGCAGTTGTATTATTTATTTTGGTAATCACAATGTCCATTTCAATGATCGGTTATCGTAGATGGCAAACAAGTTTAGCAATTGAGTTGTTGCAAGGTAGAGGCCTTTCTGAGGGCGAAGCAAAACAGCATATTTCAGTGGTAAGTCAAAAGCGCAAAGTGCCAATATTTGCGTCAGCTACAGTTATAGCGGGATTGGATTCTAGCCAACGAGTGGCCACAAAACAACAACAAGAAGAAGAACTAGCTCAAGCTGAATATCAGTCAATTTATGGCGGACAACCCGTTCAGCAAACTGGTTCTGCCTTTGCCCCACCCGCCAATACATATGCGCCATCAAATTTTGTAGTACGGCAACCTCAGTTTAGTGCAGGCACTCAAGAGGCTGCTGCTGATGCGATGGCGATGTTTGTAGAAGAAGAAAATCAAGAAATAATTGATACTAATACTATCGATGTAGCCCCTAGCAAAATTCCTCAGGTAGTTAGCGGAGGTGTGCAACTACCATCTCAAGTGAAAAGTAAATTGTCTAAAGCTTCTTTAGATCAATTAGAGGTTTTACCGGAAAAACCTACCACTTCCTCGTTAAAATCGATTATTTGTCCACATTGTAACGCTGAATTTAAGATTGCAATTCCAGATGCAGAGCAAGCGATTGTTGAATGTCCATCCTGTAGTAAAGATTTCAAATTGAGGTTTGAATAAATACCTCTTTATTGAGGCTTTTATACACTTATAGGGGATAGTTTATCGTAGTTTGATGAAAACCACAATCCATGGATGGAGGCGGTCTGCGTTTAGTACTACCAGGCTTGCCACAATCTGGAGATCCTAGAAAGCCTGCAGTATTCTTAATTTTACTGATGTTAGTGTCACTTGCTCACCCTGTTGCTGCAGAAACTTCTATCTCAAGAGATGATTTTGATGTTTTAGATGCATTGATGGACACTTTGTTGATGAGAGAAGAAAACGGTGAGGCACAAATTGCACTCAACACTGCGGAGGGTGATTTGGCCCAAGTAGATGCTAATGCGCGATTAATGCAACAAAATGACCCGTTATCTGTGGCTAATTCATTTTTAGATGATGCCTCTCTGCGTGATTCTAGTGCTTTAGAACCCGACCACCCAAGGCCATATGAATTTTTGATGGATGCATCAACTCAACCAGAAGGCTTCCCCAATAATTTATTTGAAACACTATTTTCAGTGAATAACCTTGATTTAAACAATATTCTTGCGATAGGAATCAACACCTATGCGGTTTATGTTAACTTCACCTCTCGTGATAATGGGCCCTCATATGAGGCATGGGCACAAGGAACATTTACTGGTGAACTTATAGTTGATGGGCAATTAGTATTATTTTCAAATTATATCGATATTGATGGAGATAGCGAGGATGACTTGTCAGTTGCATTAACTATCGAAGGAATTCTAAATCAAGGAGATGGCTGGGGAGTGGAAACAGTTCCTGATCCAATTACTGGTCTTATTCCTTTTATTGACAAACTCTGGATTAATCCAACCTTCCAGTGGAAAGTAACAGCCCTAGACCAAGATGATCCTCTTTGGGATTCGCTACAACATCTTGAGATTAGTTTAATGAAAGGCTTAGCTTTTGACATAACCCTAGACGACTCAGAGTCCTACGCCATTGTTATAGATACTAGATTTACTCAACCCCCTCATGAATTTACCTTAGGCGTTGGCATCGAGAGGATTGAATTTAACATAGCACCACAGGATTTGGCTACATTTTTACTGTCACTACTAATTGGAACTGTCAATTCAAGTGATTTTTCATTATCATCAATTACCGCTCCTTATTCAGTTCAAATAAACAATCCGAATGCTCCAGGTACCAATAGGCAAACAAATTGTGAAGATGAAGGATATTATGATCCAATTGTCGATAATGAGGCACCTAGTCACGAACATAAGTGCGGCTTTGGTATAGGTGTAGGTTATATTCGTTTTGATGGCGACGGGGGTGGCTCTTCTGCTCCAGTATTGGAAATGAGTTATCTTGACGCTGGATTTCATCCGGAAGTTGGAGATACAAGATTACCTGAAGAGGTTGATATCACCATAAGAAATGATAATCTTGGTGAGAACTCATTTGATTCTGTAGAAATTTATTCAGATGAAGGTTCAGATGTGTATTTACATTATTTTGAAGACCGTTCCAATGTTCAAGATGGTGAATCAGAATTTGGCAATATTACCGATGCTAGAGTGTGGATACATGGTTTACCATCTGGTACAATGCCGCCGGAAGAAATCGATTCAATTTTCACCATGATAGGCGAGGCACCAGGTTCAGTCAATCTGCCAGGTGAGGTACCTGATAGGCTCTCTCTGATTATAGCGCTCAAGAATTTTTCCGGGGACTCATCTCAAAACATCGATGATCCAACATTACCGGTAAATCCAGTGGATGGTCCAAATACCCTTATTGCTGTTGTTGGGACTGAAGTCATCGATAGATTGGAGTATAAATCTACTTTCCAAAGAGGGGGTGTTACTACTGACCGCTCATCACTTGAAATAGCAATAGAAGATGTTCCAAATGTAGTATTGATTGAAGGTAGTTTCCTGATCACACCAACCGGGGTTGATAGAGTAAATTATGACAATCCAAACCTTAACACAATTGCTCAAATCTTCGATAATGCTTTGTTAACAGTAGTTCAAGTTGTACTCGATATCGGTGATATTGTTAATAGTCTTCCAGACTCAATAATTAGCACTACTGGTTCAGGTGGTGGCACCTTAGAGATTCACTGTTTTGATCAAGTCAAAGGAAATATCGCCGGAGATCAAAGAGAAACCTTAGAAATTGGTTTGGTCGAGTTATCATTTTCGAGTAGTGATAATCCAATTATTGCTGATCAAGACCACATTTTACTAGCCGAAGATACCAGCATAGAATTTGTCAATAGTCGTAGTGGTCAAGCCATTAAACCGATGGTGCCAGTAGCGATTAGTGTTAGAGTATCAGGACTTTCAGATGTTGTTCAGACCTTTGACCCAGATACTGATGTTCGTGATATTGAAATTACTGGGTCTACCGGAGAGCCAATTCTAATTGGCCATATCAAACATAATGACGGAGATCAATCTACTGCAATAACTCAATCTGCAAGAATATCTAATCGTCCAGATACGTTAAAGATTATTCAAACCGCAAATGATTTGACTTATCAAGCCAGTGAACAAATTCAATCGATAACATATGGTGGAAAAAGTCCTAGTCAGCAAAATGCCATCCAATTAAACGGCTTACCATCCCAGTTCACATTGACACTTGGCGACACGTTAGGTTATACCGGAAATGAAGCCTTAGATTCGATAATCATTCAATTGTCCAATGCATCTGAGCCTAGAACAATGGATGGAGATCATTTCAGATTTTGGGTAAATCAAGATATTGGCGAAGCAAGTATGAGTCTTAAAATTTCAGATATCATTAGTCTCAAGCGTTTATCACCACAAGTGCCAGATGCTGTTGGCCCAGAAGGTAATTCTATAATTGAAATGGTCAGAGAACAATCATCTCCATTTTTCATAAAGCTGGAGGATGAATCATTATACGAAGACGAATTTTTGGGCATGAATGGCCGAGCTCTTCTTGATCCTTTGCCGGCAAATATCTCTCTAGCATTTCCAAGTACTGTTGATTCATCAACCCTTGAACTACCAAGTTTTGACGAGGGCGAGGGTATTGAATCATTATCATTTTTCCTTGGTGATTTAGTAGATTTTGGTTCATCAGTCAATGATTTAATTTATGATTTCACGAAAGATCTAGTTGGTGATGATGGTGGTGATGAAGATTTTTCTCTAGGATTGGATTTACTAACAGGAGAGACATTTAATCTGACGGTAGATATAGTAAAAGGCAACAATGTATTTTCTCAACCGGAGTGGTCACATGGAGTTGCAATGAATGCCAAAGAAGCTACCGTTTTGGGCTTCAATTTGTCTAGAATGCCCTCATTTACTCTATCCGATGTTGAAATGACAGAATTGATTCTTGCAGATTATAAAATTGATAAATTTGAGCAAGAAACTGCGTTAGAAATACTAACTCGAATAAATATAACTCAAGGTGAAAAACTTATTCAAGTGCTTGAAGATGGAACAATCTATGATTTTGAGAAAGTGATGTTAAATGAGACTCTGTTGGAAGAAGAGGGAATTACCTTTGAATTCCGCCGTTCTTGGCATAATAGATTGTGGTTACCTCAATTGCCAGCAGGGCAAATATCACTAGAATATGATTTTAGAATGGTTGGAGAAATACCTCAATATGAATTTGATTTATTCTTTGGGCAATGGATGCCATTAAGGGAACAAATTAGCATAGTTATCAACGGACTTCAAGGGACTGATATGGATTTGGTAATCAATGGTTTAGATACTAATTCGCCTAATGATGTTGAAGCAAATGCAGTATTTTATACTCAGGATGATTTAATAGTGCCCCGTTTCACCGTACTGATGACTTATGATTTTGGCTCTAATTTAGATTCTGTTCACGCAACATTTGTTGACCGAATAGAGCAGACTAGAGTCGAATCGTTGATTGTTGATGTCGCTCAATCAATGGCTTTTTCTGCCACGATTGGTGATATATTCAACATCACCATGGATGTTCCAGAACAATTTAGAACGCAGGGTAAGTTTTCCGCCCAAAAACTGATGATTCAGCAGATGAGGTTCATCGATGGTTTTTGGTGGCCAGCAACTACATTTATGCGTAATTTGCCCAGCGTGATGTCTTTATCTGCGATACCTGCAAATGATTTTGACATTAGACAAGATACATCTTTCCAAGGAATGATGACATTGGACTATTCTTCTAACGGAGATGACTTAGATTTATATCTTGAAGCAAGTGGTAGAGCAGTAGATTTCCGTGGAGATGTTTTACTTATTGCTCAAGGAATGCCTTCAGTATTCAAATTAGAACCAACAGATGAATGGGGTATGCGCGTAGCATCTTCTGGAGAAGGCGTAGACAGTCTATATATGAAACAAAGCAATGTTCCAGTTCAACCAGGTGTTATGGCAAATAGGGTTGAATTGGTTGGCGAGAATCTAAAATCAGCTGTAATTTCAGTTAATAGAGGGCCTTATGAATATCCTATAATAACTCTTGATGAGATTACTTCAGGAAGAATTGTTGCAAGTGCCCAAGTTACTACACAGCCAGGATATTATCTAGACATATTTGGTGATAGAGAATTTGATGGAAGAGCGGTTATGTTAGATACACAATTTACTGGGATAGTCCCAGTTTCCTCATCACTTGGAGTTAATGGAATGGTCACAGATCTTTCATTGATTGGGTCTTTAACTGGAGGCAATGTTGAGACTTCGCATGTTTTATTAATTGAACCAGTGACTTCATTTGTAGCTAGTACGATAGCGATGTTAGGTTGATAATTATGGAGGAGGTGATGTAATAATTACTAATGATGAAGACGAACTTGTAATTCATGAAGATTCAATTATCGAAACTACACAGATGACAAAAGAAGAATTAGAAATTCTTCAAGCATCTAAAGATGCAGCAAAGTTTGTCCAAGATTTACAAAAAGAAATAACGCCAAATAGAGTTGCTATCGCAGGTTTAATTCTGTTATTATTTGTCGGTACAATATTTAGCACATGGTATTGGGTAATACCGCGTGATTCGGTGATGGTGGAAACACTGTACATGCAACGGAGTGGCCATTTAGTAATGTCTGAAATCCACAATACAGGTAGCCGAGAGATTACCGATGTATCTCTTGATGTGAAATTTCAGTCATGGGATGGAGAGGTTTTGCAGGTTATGGGTATTGAAGTAGAATCCATTTCAGCTCATTCATCTTTAGCAGGAGATGATTTAGAAATGCTCATTGCAGGATACACTGTTTGGGATAATTATGTTATCGCTTTAGATCTGAAATACAAAGATCATAATGGTGATTTGCAAAGTAAATTATGGACTCATCAGGTTGGAGATTGGGCTTGGGAAGAATTTAAAGATCGTGTTTGAGACTTAGCATTAAACCCCAAGCAATAAAACGAAGTATACATGCGCTGAAAGTATGCAACGCGTGCGTTCAGTGTGGGGTGCGTTCCTACTTACTGCGCTATTCGTTTTGCAAAGCATTTCACAATTGGCATTATATCAACACTCAGAACAATCTATGATTTCAGATAATGGAGGTATTGAATGGGTTCAATTTGAGTTGCGTGATGATGTTTTCAACGATGCAATCGGCATCTATGATAATACCGTGAGTTCTGAATCTCGTGATTTAATTGCTGATACTATTATTGGCTCATTTGATGAGTCAGGATTAATCGTGTCACGCCCAATAAGTGCTGAACTTCTTCAACCGCGTCCTGATCTACAATTAGCATTGATTTCCAATGAATTAAATTTACTTGATGCAAGGGCTCAAATTGACGAAATTACTGGCTTAGAAATACGTGAATTTATTGCCCCATCAGGTTTTGTCGTACAAGGTACTGAACACTCCTTTAACGCACTTGCTAACCTCAATTCTGTTGCAGTATTACATGAAGTTCCAATCGCTCTAATTATGCAATCAGAGTTATTAGACATACTACTCCTCGAAGATGCTGAAGACTCACTAATCGGTCAAAGAATAAGAATTGAAGGGTGGCGCGGAAAAACTGGCCTTCAACAAAGTGTCTTAATCGATGATGGGTTTTCTTTAATCAAACAAGATATTGCTGAGGTAGTTGATTTGAGTTTAAATAATTCAATTCAATGGGATATTGGGAGATTTGAAGGTGATTTAATTCATTCAGATATTATTAGTATTACTCTTCAGCCATCGGTTAGAACAATTCGCTTCAATCCTGTGTTTGAAATCGATAATAATAATGCAGTTAGCCACATGCAATCAAGTAATATGCAAATTTATTTTAATACTGATTTAGATGGTTCAGGGCAAACAATTGCAGTTGCAGATTCAGGTTTAGACCATGATCACGGTGATTTTGGCAATAGGATTGTGGCAAATAATGATGTAATAAATGATGGATCTACAGCAGATCGATGGTCTGGACATGGAACCCATGTATCTTGTACTGTATTAGGCGATGGTACAAGAGGTAGCTATCAAGGAGTAGTTCCAGCAGCAAAACTTTATTTCCAAGCAATGGAGAATGATGCCTCTGGTAATTTTCAGTCACCTTCATTGAATAGTCTGATTAATTCTGCTTACAATGGAGGTGCAAGAACACATACTAATTCTTGGGGCAATGACGGAGGTTATGGGCAATATAATTCTGAGAGTCAAGATGTAGACGACAGAGCTAATTATTATGATAAATATTACAACGGAAGAGAAGGATTGACAATTCTTTTTGCTGCTGGTAATGATGGTCCTAACCCAGATTCTATCACACCTCCAGCAACTGCGAAAAATGTAATAACAGTTGGAATGCATCAAAATCGTTATCAAGGTTCTCCTGATTATATCATGGATGGTTCTTCACGAGGTCCGGTTGATGATGGAAGAATAAAACCAGACGTATTGGCGCCAGGTGGTTATGTTCGTTCATGTCGTGCGCAAGAAGCTGGAGACACAGGTGGAGCAAGTTGGTATAGTAGTGACAATTGGTACCTAGAATATACTGGAACCTCTATGGCGACCCCTAATGCAGCTGGTGCAGCAGCAATGATCAGGGAATATCTTGAAGAAATTGCGCTTCGAGATTCACCTCAAGGAGCATTGGTCAAAGCCTTGTTAATTTTGGGTGCTGAAGATATTGGTAACAGAGACATACCCAATAATGATGAAGGATGGGGCAGAGTAAATGTGAGGAATTCTCTTGCGCCACCTGCTGGCCAAGGTGTCTGGGTTGACGATCGATCATACTTGTCAGCAACAGGTAATTCCAAATCCTATGATTTCTATGTTGATTCAGCAGGAGACCAATTCAAGGCTGTTTTAACTTGGTCAGATGAATATGCTTCTACATGGTCTTCGACTCAATTGGTCAATAATTTGAATTTGAGAGTCACAGATCCAAACGGTGTTGTCTATTTAGGAAATGATTTTGCTAATGGCCGTTCCACTACTGGTGGCAGTGCAGATTCGATAAATAATGTGGAGGCAGTATTGGTAGATTCAGCAGTCATTGGCAGTTGGACGGTAGAAATAATTGACGGAGGTCATGGAGGGAGTACTGCTCAACCATTTGCTTTGGCGGTAATGGGGCATGGATTGAATGATCTAAAACCTGATTTAGTTTTCCTTGAATCCGGTTTTGATATCGATATTGAAATTCCGACTGTTGGCCAAGATGTAGAGTTAATTTGTGCTTTAGAAAATTCTGGAAATATCCGTACAGAACAATTTACTGTTACTTTTGAAGTAGATGGGACAATAATGGATACTCAGTCATTGTATCTAGACGGCGGTAGTAGCCAACAGTTAGCTTGGGATTGGATTCCACAATCCCACGGCGAAAATACACTATCTTTCATTATCGATAAAAATAATTTGATCACCGAATCATTGGAAACAAATAATCGATTGGATGTCGAAATTGATGTCTCCAATCCCGGTGTTTCGATAACTTCGGATAACCCGATATTACAATTATTAGATGCAGAGCAAACTTCAACCTCATGGGAAATAACTATTCAAAACACGGGGCTATTAGAAACAACAGCATCTATCTCTAAATCACCAGTTGTTAATCTACTGGATAATAGTGTGTTAAATTGGTATGTTGGACTGGAACAAACAAATTATATCCTTGAAGGTATGCAATCAGTTGATGTATCAGTTACCATGGTGTATCCTAAAGCACCTCAACCTGGCACCTACAGGGTAGACTTGACGGTTCAGGATATAGATAATGATCTTTCACAATCATACAGTTTGGAACTTTTGGTCGGAGAAGTGCCCAATATCGATTTAAGAACAAATTATGATGTAGTTCCAGTACATCCAATTGAGACAAGTATAGTGCCCATATATCTGTACAATACTGGTAACACAGATATTGCTTATCAATTACAAGTTCAGCCAAATAATGGTTGGAATATATCTTTCATTCAAGGTTCTACATCATCTCAATTCGCTTCTTCATTGCCAATTGATGTCGATGCTTTTTATGCCTTTGAAATGGTTATTCAACCGCCAGCAGACGTGCGCCAAGCAGGAACACAAGCGATTATTACAATTAGCGTGACTTCACAAACAGAGTCTCCAGTTAACTGGATGGTAGAGGTTCCTATCGAAGTTGAACCGTTAAAACAAGTAGAAATACGCACCGATACCACATTAACTAATTTAGTGCCAAGCAATGATTTAGTTATGGTTTTTACCTTAGAAAATAAAGGCAATGTTGATGTAGAATTATCTCCAACTTTTATCCTTCCACAAGGTGTAGAAATGGTTAGTAATCCTGGAACAATAAATCTTCCAATAAGCACTACAGAGTTGTATATCGTTACTTTGAAACTTTTAGAAAATTCCAGATCGGGACAAGCTACAATACATTTTGACAATGGTTCAGACCGTTTTACATGGCAACAATTAATTGAAGTTCAAGTATATCCTATGCCAAGTTTAGAATTTCAAAAGGTAATTTATCCAGATGGACAAGAATACAACATCACATTTTATGGGACTGGATCACATCCTGCTGGGTCTGAGTTGCAATTTTTCTGGACTTTGACAAATAGTGAAGATATTATGTGGCAGCCTGTGGTAAAAACTACTAGCGATTCCAAATTATCAGTTAATTGTGAGAATCCTACTGCTATTGGGTTTGAAGAATCGACTAATCTTTCTTGTGTTGTAATAACCAATCCATTGATTGAGCCTTTTACAGAGCCTGAATTTACTATACAATTGACAGGCTCTAATGCTTATTTTTCAGAGACGTTTTCACTTTATATAGGTGGCTATGAACAATTAACATGGTCTGATTTGTCTTCTAAAATGTTTAATCAAGGTGAAGAAAAGCAAGTTCAGATTAAAGTAACTAACTCAGGCACATTGCCGTTTAATCATATGTTAACTACTTCTTCAAATGAAGATTGGAAAGTGAAAGTAGTTGGAGATGGAATTATTGACCTTCAAGTCGGCGAGTCAAAAACTATCAAATTTGCGATTACTCCAACTACCGGTGGTACATCAGATATTTTGTTTGAATTTTCAACAGTTGATTCAGAGGTAAATGTAAATTATGCTTTCACAGCAAATGCTGAAACACGAGATTCAGATTCTTCTTCATTAGGTGTTAAATCATTACAAATAGGGTTAATTATAGCAGTAGTAATAGTAATTTTTGTGTTGGTTTTCTTATTACTGAAACCAAATAACAGAAGTCCATCTCATGGTAAAATACCTCATCCAGTTAACCATATTTCTATGCATACAAGAATTGCCCCTCCTCTTCCTTCTATTCCCTCTTCAGTTATACCAGCGACGGTAATTAACACACCTAATTCTGCAGATATTAACCAATCACCAACTCCTATAGGTCAAAATATGAATCCAGCATTAGTTAAGCCTTCACCAAATTCAGTCGTTGATACTAAAGAACGACAACTGCCAGTATGCTGGAATTGTCGTGACACCATCATTGTAAAAGCAATAGGCTGTCCAAAATGTGGTGCAAGGTATCATTCGCAGAGTTCAGATTCCTGTAATATGGATGACTTAGAATTCTGTTTAAGTTGTAATTCTCCAGCTTTAACATTTGTAAGTGAATAAGTTTTTTATTACGTTTTTTGAAACAATATAGGATAGGCTTTTGATAGTTAGTCGTTCACCCCTTGTCATGCTCAAACAGGAAGTCAGCGCTCCTCGTAGTAATCGCGCTGCATTTTTCCTGGTAAGCCTAATGCTGGTAGCATTGTTGCCAATGATGGCACCAACAGTCTCTGCTGAGGGCATAACTTTGACTGTTACTCCCGGTTCACAAGAGGTTAATCCTGGAGATTCTGGCGAATATACTATAAGAGTATATAACGATTACAGCGATCCAATCACTGTAACTATAGGTTCAGAAGAAGACCCATCCAACAATGAATGCAGCAATTTCAATTCAGTACTATTACAAACCACCCTTCAAATAGAAGGTAATTCATACGAAGAAACAACAATGAATGTCACAGTCACTCAAACCGCGGAAGCGGAGATGGAGTGTGATACAACGGTAACAGCTGAGGTGACAGCCGTATTTGGAGCTCCAGGTTCTCCAGAACCAACTTTGCCAGAACCTTCCACTGTGACAGTCACTACTATCGCAAGTGATGGCTCAGGAGGGGCGATATGGGGTGTAGATCTATATTTTGACAATGTCAAAGACCGAAATGAAAAGAACGAAGTCTATGATGGTGGCGAATCAGAGTTGGAGTACGAAATTACGGTAGAAAATACCGGTCAACAAAATTCAACGACTGTAAATTTAACTTTACAAGAAAGTGATGATTGTTCTGGAAATGCTAACCAATTTAGTGCCAGTTTAAACAAAAACACGGTTACTTTAGATGCCGAAGATGAGGATGATGAAGATGCAAACAAAGAAGTTGTAACACTTACCATCGAAGTTCCAAATGGTCAAGAAGCGGATGATTACTGCTGGGAGGTAATTGGTACTGTAACCACACCTAACCCTACAGAAGAAGTAACAGATTCAGTGAATTTGAATTTGGAAGTTCCAGTACTGAAAGAATGTTCACTATCCTTGTCAAAAACTAGTTTTAGTTTAGACCCTGGTCAAGAAGCAAGTTTCACTGCTACAGTATCCAATGATGGAAATGATGACTGGTCAGTAAGCATGGCTAAAGACGGCCCGAAATCTAGTTGGGTGTCTTTCGATGGTCCATCAGACGGGGTGCTTCCTTATGATGGTGGCTCTGGTACCAAAACCTTTGATTTGAAAATAATGCCCGATGATTCAGTAGATGCTGATTCCTCAAATGTAATATCAATACAAGCTAAGGATGGTAATAATCAAAAATGTTCGGATGAGATAACCGTGATTCTTGGCCAGTCATTTGGCGCAGAGTTAAGCCTCTCTACTAATTCATTAGGGCCTATTGAGCCTGGTGAATTTCAAACATCAACATTAACCGTTACCAATACAGGAAACGGGCCAGATACTCTTAGAGTTACGGTTTCGTCTGCACCTTCGGGATGGAGTGTCGATCTTGATCAATCAACAGTCTCTGTTGACAGTCGGCATAGTTCGGGTAAATCAGCAAATGTTGAATTCAATGTTTCAGTTCCACTTGATGCATTGGCTACTGAAAGTATTGAACTAACTTTTTCAGTATTACCAAATGGTGGTGGCGCAGCTTATCAAACGAAGATTGTTACAGTGACGGTTAGTGAAACTCATGGCATGGATACAGACTCTATCATTCCAACTGATAGCCAAGGTTATATCTCGCAAACAGGAGATTATAATGATATTTTGGTATTTCCGATAGAGGTTGAAAATCTTGGTAATAATGATGATTTATTCAGGTTTTACGTTAAACAACAACGACCTTCTTCAGGAGGTAATTGGGACATTACATTTACTGATTCAGCAGGAGATACAAAAACAGAATTTAATGTTCCAGCAAGACAAACATCAATAATCAATGTCAATGTGCTTGTGCCAAATGTCGGAAATTACAATAATAACGATATAATTATTGAAATAAATAATTTAGAAGATTCCAACAATGCTGACGACGATGATGATGGGTTGCCAGACAATAAAGCACAGTTTAGCATTAGAGCAATCAAGAATAATATCACTTATTCAATGGATGCTAGATTTGGCGAAGGAGAATATGATGTAGTAACTATTGACAATAAGGCGGCATCTGCCATTCTTGCACCCGAGGGGACTATGACTTTTGATTTCTGGATAGAGAATGTAGGGACTCCGCAAATAGGTCCAGCTGGATTATTGCGAGAAGATCTGGCAATTATTGATGTCTCGGGATTAGAAGGGATTGCAACAAGACAGATTTTAGTAAATGATGAACTATATGATGATAGCATACCAATTACCACGAAATATGCAATTTTTAATTTGACATCACAAACCTACATGTTTGATGAAAATGGAGAACCATACCTTGCAGAATCAGAAGCAGGTGCTAATTCAATGATGATTAACTATAATATTAGTCTATATGGTAATGAAGTACGTAAGTATAAGCAAAAAGTTACAGTAATCGTTGAGGTAAGTCCAAGCGCTGAAACAGGGGCCTCGGGATTACTTGAGATTGTTGTTTTTAGTCAAGAAAATGCTGCGGATCGAGAAAGCGGCAAAATAACTCTAAGTTTAGAGGTTCAAACAATTTATGATATTCAATTTAATGAAGGGTTAGAAACATTTTACGAACTTGAATATCCTGATAGGAAAGAAATAGCTGTTGAAGTGATAAACCAAGGTAATACCAGAACACAATTCATAATTTATACCCCGGAAAGTTTTAGAGGTTGGTCAGTAGAACTTGATCGAAATAATGTTTCTTGTCAAGATGTCACTGAAGGATTAAAATGTTGGCTCGATGTTGACGAAGTTGGCGAAATAGTCGCTATTGTAAGACCTTCATATGATGCAGAAATAAAAGATAATTATACCTTTACTCTAGCAGTTGAACCAGTAGAAATTGGCGTAGTTGGAAGAGAAAATATTGAGATTTCAGTTCTAGGTCAGCCCGACGACGGCCCTCTTGGTTTGGGCCTGTCGCAAGGACAAATTGAAAGTGGCATATATCTCATTGTAGCAATATTATTTGTTGGTATACTTTATCGTGCAGGCAAGCCTTCAGTCGATCAATTTGTACAATCGGGAAGAAATAAAAACCGTGAAAAATATGCTGAAAAATTAATTGCTGCACGCGAGCAAGGATTTACACCTAACAGCGCTTTTGCTAATAACCCAGTACCTTACAGGTCTGCAAAGCTAGAATGGTTTGTACTCGTGCCGCTAACCCTTGGATTGTATGGTGTAATTGTAAACTATCGAATCGCCAAGGAATTGAAAAAGTATGGAGATATTGGCCCAGGTGGGGTAAAACATATAATCTACTCGATAATTCCTCTCTGGAATATTGTCCGCATGCTCCAATTTGTTGGCGAAATCAAGCAACTTGAAAATAAGACTATGCATTCGACAAAGTTGTCAACTAAGTCGCCACTAATCTGGTTACTTCTAGGTATGACTGTATTTCCTCTAATTGGCATCGGCTTACTATTTATTGGCATTATAGCATTGATTCCAATTTTCTTGTTAACTCCTGCACTTGTCGGGCAAGGATTGGCTTATGCGATGTATTATGTGATTTTTTGGGGTATAGCTGCGTATCCATTCTATCGTATTTGGAGAATGATGCAGGAATCATTGAATGCTTCATGGGCTCTATGGTTCGGTAAAATTTGATTGAAAATAACCCTTTATTTGCTCAGTTTTTACGCTTACTTAATAGTAATTAATTTTGAAACATTTGGCAACCCTTATTGAGGGGTAATTATTGGGATGTTTGCTAAGCGTATGCTTTGCACTGGGTGAGACAATGTCGGGACTTGAATCAGTGCCAAGCGCTTATCTTTCTATTGGCTTCTTGACGGTCGTTGGAATTTTAATGCCGCTGACAAATTTCATTATTACTTGGATTGTTAGGCCAAGAGTAGACCCCGCTCGCCCTCATATCACCAAATCCTATCTTTTGGAAGGTTATGAAAGAGATCACAGCCTTTACCCTCGCCGTTTGACAACCTTTGAATGTGGAAGTGAGCCAGTGGGCGAAGCAATGATTCAATTCCATTTTCAATATTATTGGTATGCGATTATTTTCCTCGTATTTGATGTAGCCTTCATGTTCCTAGTACTTGGAGGGCTCGTTGCATCTGATGCAACAGCCCAAGATTTGGCAGATAGCGCTAGAGCTGGCGCAGTTGCCAAAGCTAAGGATGCGTTATTGGTTTTGTGTGGCTACTTCACAATTATGTCGCTTGGAGTATGGTATGTCTTTAGGAAAAGAGGTAGAATTTACATTTAGGGTGTTATTATGGCGGATACAGGTGAGAACTTTTCAGCATTCAATAGCCGTGCGTTGGTCGAAATGGTTGGTGGAGTCACAGACGAAGCACTCAAAGTTACCAGAATAAAACAATTCTTGAGCGTATTAGCAGGCCGTTTCTTTAATTGGGCTGGCAGAAAATCCTTGTTTACACTTCACCTTGGAATAAAATGTTGCGCCATAGAAATGGCCGCAGCTGCTACCCCGAGATTTGATGGAGATAGATTTGGAGTATTATTCCGTTCATCCCCGCGACAGTCAGATGTGTTGCTAGTAAATGGCCCTATTTCAAAGAAATTTGCCGACAAGGTTGTGAGATTGTGGGAGCAAATGCCTGAACCTAAATATTGTATTGCCATGGGCGAATGTGCTATTTCAGGCGGCCCTTACTTCCAATCATACAACATTTTGGAAGGAGTTGACACCGTTATTCCAGTCGACGTATATATTCCTGGATGCCCTCCAAGGCCTGAAGCATTAATCGACGGTTTTGGACTTCTACGAGAGAAAATAATCAGAATAGGTGGTGCGCCAAGTTCTGGAAGAGATTCAGAGAAGCCGATAATAGTGGGTGATGAATAATGGGCATGGCAATCACTCTTGAGCAAAATGCCACCGCAGTTACCGAATGCGCAGATGCAATCAACGATAGGTTCGGTGGTAGCGGGATAAATGCCGATATCATTCAACATTCGAATGCCAAAAAGTATTCTTTTGTTAGAATAAGATCTCCTCCTCAGCACTGGCAAGCATTGGCTAAGTGGATGAAATTCGAACTTGGAGTGAATTACTGTTCAATGATTACTGGAACCCATTACCCCGAAGGGCCAGAGAACAGGGGATGGGAAGTGGCATATCACCTACTTCGTCAACCAATTGTTAATCAGTTGCCAGATACTAATACTGTATATGTGGCTGAGAATATGGTTGGTTCAGCGATACCAGTTGAATTTGAAATTTTTATCGATTTGCCCAATAATGATTCACCAACAGTACCCACTGTTCAACACATATGGGGTGGGGCGGATTGGAATGAAAAGGAAACGTGGGATCTTGTTGGAATTAAGTTCGAAGGTCATGAGAACATGCATCGAGTCTTGAATCCAAACGATAGCCCCGAAGGGTTTCATCCGCTTCAGAAACAACACAAGATTCGCTATCATGATTTCAATGAGATGTATGATGATGCACAAGGATTTGGTCGTAAGCCAGCAGATGAGGGTCGCGTAAAGTGAGGTGATATTATGGCTCAAATGTGGATTACGATGGGACCCCAACATCCAATGACTCATGGTCTGTGGACTCTGAGAGTCAAAGTGGATGGAGAAACAGTTGTAGATACGGAGGCCGAATTAGGCTATATTCACCGAGGTGTTGAGAAAATCTGTGAAGCGAGAGATTTCACTCAAGTAACTCCTTATTGTGACAGGTTGTGCTATGTCAGTGCAATGACTTGGGCAAACTCCTACATTTATGCGGCTGAGGATTTGTTGGAAGTTGATGTCCCAGCAAGAGCAGAATATATTCGTTTAATCGCCGCAGAATTGCAAAGATTAGCAAGCCACTTGATGTGGCTTGGCGCATTTGGTCCAGATATTGGTAATCTTACTCTTATGACTTGGTGTATGAGGGATAGAGAGATGTTTCTTGATTTACTTCAAGAATTAGGTGGCTCAAGAATGCATTATAATTACCCTCGAGTCGGTGGAGTAAAGCGAGATATTCCAGTTGGTTTTGCAGACCGAATGGTTGCAAAAGTGAAGTTATTTGAAAAGCGAATCGATGAATATGAGATGATGCTGGACGAATCAACAATTTGGTTGGTAAGGTTGCAAGGAGTTGGCTATGCAAATGCCGAAGAAATGGTCGATGCAGGAGTCTCTGGTCCAAATGTCCGTGCAGCGGGCGTAAACTACGATATTCGATGGGCACATCCATATTCAGTTTATGATGAAATAGATTGGGAGCCTGCGGTTGAAAAGCCAACTTCAGTAAAGGGCGCAGATTGCTATGACAGGTATCGAGTCAGAATGGAAGAAATGCGTCAGTCTTGTCGCATGGTTCTAGATGCGATTGAAAAGATTCCAGGTGGCAAAAATACTAATTACGCTAATGGTGACGAAATGATTTACTCTAAAGCCCCTGCAAGAGCTCCAGAAGGCGCCACTGGATTTAGTAACTATGAATGTACAAGAGGCGCATCACAATTTTACATACAAGGGGGGGGCGAAGGTCGTGGAAAAATGCCCTACAGGTTATCAATTAGATCTCCAATGTTTATCACTATTCCATTTGTTGCCAAGACAATGATTGGCTACAAGATTGCAGATATCCCCGCCATCATGGGTAGTTTTGACCCGTGTATAGGTGAAACAGATAGGTGAGGTGAAAACATGGATGATAAATATGATTTAAGAGAGTTGATATTTTCAACTTTCGATGATTTGATTCCATCTGTTTTAGAAGGAACCCCACTTGAAGACAGCTCAGGTGCAATTTCATTTGGTCTAGCCACTTTTGCCGTAGTCAATATTGTATTTTTGATGTTATTCTTTTCCCAATTTGCAATTTTATGGATCGAAAGAAAAGCCGTTGCTAGAATGAACGATCGTCGTGGAGCAACCACAGCTCTTAGGTCATTGTGGGTTGGAGAAAATGGAGTGACTGCAGGAGATTGGTGGAATATGCTGCCATTTGGTCTTGGTAAACCAATAGGTGCAGTAAATAAGTGGCTCAATAATAGATTTGGCAATAGAGATGAGAAATTTGCTACTGTTGATAGAGTCAACAACCGTTCATGGATGGGATATCCAGTATTCCCAGGATTCTTTCAAAATGTTGCTGATGGTATGAAATTCTTAGTTAAAGAACATATGGTGCCACAAAGAGCTGATAAACTGATTTTTGAAGTTTCACCATTCCTTATCGTTTCTTCGACATTATTGATACTTGGAATTATTCCACTTTCTAGTGGCATGTATGCTACTAATCCGGAATTATCCATTCTTTATGCAATTGCGATATTTGGTATTGCTCCTATCGGAGTTTTCTTTGCAGGATGGTCATCAAATAACAAATACACTCTAATCGGTGGAATCCGTTCGGCAGCACAACTGACAGCCTATGAGATTCCTTTACTTCTAACACTGCTATCAGTAGCGATTCTTACAGGGACATTCAATATTATTGAAAGCATTCACTTCCAACATTCGGCAGGTGCATGGAACCTATTCCTAATGCCGCTTGGCGCTGGATTGTTCTTGCTGACGATGATTGCAGAGGTGGAACGAGTACCTTTCGATATGCCGGAGGCTGAAGCGGAATTGGTTGAAGGATGGTGGACAGAGTATGGTGGGATGAGATTCGGAATGCTGTTTATGGCAGAATATATTCGAACTTATGCCGCTTGTTTCCTATTCACGCACTTTTTCCTCGGAGGATGGCATTTGCCATTCCAAGGCTTGATTAGCCAGATTCCAATTATTGGTGATGCATATTTGTTTATTCCAGGTGCAGTAGTAGTTTTGATTAAATCTTGGTTAGTTTTCCTTCTGGTATTTGTTTGGGCGAGATTTTCGCTGGCAAGAATTAGAACAGATCAAATCCTTGAATTCGGCTGGAGAATCTTATTGCCACTTGCGGTATTACAAGTAGTGTTAGCTGGGATTTATCGCTTATATTTCTTTGATCCAACAGAGATGTCTGATACAGCTGCAGGTGGTTGGGCCTGGGATGCCTTTGGAATTCCAATGTTGGTGCCAATTTTAACGACCATTTTGTGGTTAGCAATATTCGTTCTATATCTCAATGATGAGGATAAGAGTGGAAATACTGAACGTATGTTCCATGTGTATACAGAAAAACCCGCGGGCAAACATATCCCCGGGCAGGAGTGAGGTGAAAATATGCCAACACACCCCCATGCAAAGCCGAATTTTAGAAACCTATTTTGGTACCCATTTAAGATAACATTGATTACAGCTCTCAGAACATTTCCAATATTTGGAAGATTGTTTGGTAAGCGTTTAGCAATGGGCTATCACAATACTAAGCACCCTGAATTCCTAGACGATGGCTCAAAGGCTAGGGCTGCAAAGACTAGTAAATTCAACGATATTACTCAGCAGGAGTTTGCCCCAGATAGGGTTACTTCAGATCTTTTCCCAACATTGTGGAAGCCACAAACAGTACAATATCCTTATGAGCGATTAGAAGATATGGAACCTTGGTTATTTGTGCCAGGAAATTACAATGGACGAATTGGAGTTATTTGGGAGACTTGCACAGCATGTAAGTTGTGTGTCACCGCGTGCCCTAACGATTGTCTGCACATGACTACAGAATTAAGAGTCGACGTTTTAGATGGTGCTGAAGGGGAGAATAGTGGACTTGGTTCTGAACTTGAAGTTGGAGGATATGCAGCCCAATTGATTCCTGAGATATCAGAAACATTAGATGATTTTGACCATGTGACTGCACATTCTAATACTCCGGACCAATGGAGATTTGCTGAAGTACTTGATTTGTCGGGAGATACTGCAACGGTGAGATGGAACGATTCAGGAATTGAGCAGGAACTTGAGCAATCAGAACTGTTTGTGGCAGATGATCAAATAGTGTCTGGAAGAATAGATTTAGGACGCTGTATGTTTTGTGGATTATGCATGGAGGCTTGCGGATTTACATCATTCTTTATGACCAATGAATATGATGGTATGTCTGGCTTTTCCCGTCAAGATTTGTGGTTTGATGCCAGTAGAACTAGAGTCTTACCATCAGTACATCAAGAAGCAGTAGATGCAGAATTGGCAAAGCGCGCTGATAAGGAGCGTAATAAGCGTGCTAAGAAGGCAGCAAAAGCGGCAGCAGCAGTGAAGGATGGTGCTTGATTAATGGATGTTGCAAGTATTGTCGAGGCAGGAGTGTTTTTCCTCTTCGCTACTATCACTATTGGTGGTGCACTCGGCCTAATACTTGCTCAAAGAGTGGCTCACTCAATGTTGTCACTGATTTTTTGTTTCATGGCAGTATCTGGAATTTTCATTTTATTAGGTGCTGAATTTCTTGCTGCAATACAGATTTTGGTTTATCTCGCTAGTGTTGGGTTAGTGGTGCTGTTTGGTATTATGTTGACTAGAAGGCAAATTCTTGAGGAGGATTTTGAATGAAGTTTTTATCCTTAGTAACAAGAATTGGCTTACTAGCAATGGCTATGATTTTAATTTCCGTATTAAGCGCCGATGAGGTTTGGGCAGATTCGAGTTCTGAACAACCGACCACCAACGGCCTCGCAGATTCTCTACTGAATGATTGGTCTTTGGCGTTAGTATTTATTGGAGTACTAATGGCAGCTTCAATGATTGGTGCAGCCTATCTAATTCGAGACGAAAGACGAGAGAATCTACTTTGGGAATTTGGAGGTGAAGAAGAATGATTGATCCAGCATGGGTTTCTGCACTCTCTGCAATATTATTTATTATCGGACTTGGTGGTGCTTTCACAAGAAAAAATGCGATTATAGTTTTGATGTGTATTGAACTGATGCTTAATGCTGCTAATATGCAATTTGCAGCAGCAGCAGTACATCACGGAGACCCAACTGGTTGGGTTTACACTATCTTTGCAATTGCGATAGCTGCTAGTGAAGTTGCCATTGGATTGGCAATATTCTTAGCAATGTATGGTAAGCATGAAACGATATCATTAGACGACGTGGACGTCTTGAGAAATTGAGGTGAGATGATGGCAGGTTCAAGCAGTGCAGACACTATTATCGATAGCGATATGATGCAATTTGCCCCATTAATTATTTTATTGCCAATGCTGGCTTTCCCAGTAATTCTTTTCTTGGGTAAGATCTTCAACCGTAATCCATTTTGGAAGGATACAATGAAAGAAGGTGGCTTAATTGCATTACCTGTAATGGCTGCTAGTTTAGTAATATCATTACTGTTAATCAAAGACCATCTTGGCGGATTTTCTAGTATTAAAGATTCTGTAGACTTGCTTTGGCTTAACTCAAGTGTTTACAATGGAGGAACACTAGAACCGATTACCTTTGGTTTTGGAATTTATATTGACCATGTCACAGTAATGTTGCTATTTGTAGCCTCATTCCTGTGCTTGTTGATCAATATTTTCAGTATTGGATACATGAATACAGATCCAATCAATGATAATAGAAATCACCGATTCTATGCTGAATTCGTGTTATTCTGTTCAGGTATGCTTGGGATGGTATTGGCTGATTCATTCCTTTGGTTATTTATCTTCTGGGAAATAATGGGTCTTTGTTCCTATCTACTGATTGGTTTCTATTACGAAAAGCCAAGTGCTGCTTATGCCGCCAAGAAAGCATTTCTGACCACACGTATTGGAGATGTATTCCTAATGATTGGACTTGTGATGATGTGGGATTTATTTGGTTCTCTTGATTATGCAGTAGTGTTTGATGAAACAAATATTGCCGCAGTAGCAGCTGAATCTTCAAGCACATTGCAGTGGGCTCTTGGAATGATGTTCATTGGTGCAGTTGGTAAGTCTGCTCAATTCCCATTACATGTTTGGTTACCTGATGCAATGGAAGGGCCAACGCCTGTTTCAGCGCTCATACATGCTGCTACAATGGTCAATGCCGGTCTATACTTAGTCGCAAGAATGTTCCCATTCTTTGGTGCAGAAGCCTTGCAAAATGATTTAGTTGATCTCGCCTTCATCATTGCACTAATAGGTGGAATTACTGCGGTAATGGCAGCAGCAATTGCCTTTGTACAGCATGATTTGAAAAAGGTCTTGGCTTATTCTACAATGAGCCAATTAGCTTACATTTTCACTGGCCTAGGTTGTGCAATGTTCCTTGCTAATACTCTTGACTGGCAAACAGATAGTGATGCTCACTACATTGTGATTGTTGCCTTTGGTGCCGCATTATTCCACTTGTTCAATCACGCAATGGCCAAAGGTATGCTGTTTATGGCCAGTGGTTCAGTAATTCACGAAGTTCATCATGCACATCACCATTTACATCATCACGATGACCATCATGATGATCGACATGGCGATCACGATGATCATGGCCATGAAGATGAATTTGATGCCCAATCAATGGAAAACATGGGAGGATTAGCATCCAAGATGCCATTGACTGCGACAGCCATGTTAGTTGGTTCAGCATCTATTATGGGTCTGCCACTGATTGGAGGATTTTGGTCTAAAGAGGGAATTATTGCTAATGCTTGGAGAGTAGCATTGGAGGATCCACGTTTCTTTATCCCTGCTATATGTGTGTTAATCGGAGCCGGAATGACTGGCTTTTACATGTCTAGAATGTGGCTTAAGACTTTTGCTGGTAAACCAAAGACCGAAGTTGCAGCCCATGTAGGTCCAACCAATACATGGATTAAGATTCCACTTTTCACTCTAACATTTGTAACTCTTTCAGCAATTATTTTTGCAGGAATGGGCTTTACGCACTGGGCTTCTGACAAGGGTGAAGGGCTGATGCATCATGGTAATATATTCGAAGGAATTTGGTATGAATTAGACCATGCATTTGCCAATAGCGATCCATTCTTTTTCATATTAACCTATGTCGCAATTGCCATAGGAGCAGTACTTGGCCCAGGACTGGCTTTGTCACTCTATGGCGGCAATCTAGCTAATGGTGAAAAAGTTAAACCATGGATGAAGCCAATAATTAGACTCAATGCTTGGGTTTATGATCGTTATAACTTTGATAATCAATCCATTGCAAACTCGGGTTTGTCAAAAGCATTACAAAACCGTCTTTACTTTGACCATTATTATGACCAAGCAATGTTAAAGATAGTAGTTGGTTTCTCAGACAAATCTGCTGAAACTGATAAGAATGTTATTGATGGTACAATCAAGAAGATAGAATCTGGGAGTCAATCTATTTCAACCATAGTTAGATCACTAACCACAGGTTCTGCCCGAGATTATATTTTGATGATTTCAGTGGGCGCCTTAGCAATATTCTTGTTTATGTGGGGGGTGGCTTAATGATAGATTATATTTCGATACCATTGGTAGCATTCCCTTTGATTGCTAGTATGATTTTATTGGCTTTTGTATCAAATGGTACAGACCAAATTAGACAGCGCTTAGTAGCACCAATTAGGATGGCTTGTCTGATATTTTCTTTGATAATGCTGACAATTACTACCGGAATGTTTTTCCAATATTTTGGTGATGTCTCTTGGATGAATATTGCTTTTAATGACTATGAATTCCAAGCAAAATATACATGGATTGAGAGTCTTGGAATAAATTGGGCAGTAGGTTTGGATGCACTGTCTTTCCCAATGGTTTGGTTGACCACCTTTTTGCTACCAGTAACAATAATTGCGACTTGGAATGAAAAGAGTGGTGCAACATATTTCCCATTATTATTAATGATGGGTGGTGCTTTGATTGGAGTCTTTGTTGCGCTTGATTTATTCATGTTCTATGTATTCTGGGAATTAACTCTAATTCCAATGTTCTTCCTCATATTAAAGTGGGGCGGCAAAGATAGGAGATATGCAGCACAGAAATTCTTTATTTACACATTCACAGCATCAGTAGTAATGCTTCTTGGTTTGATAACATTGTATTTCTTACAAGATCCATACAGTTTGGCATCTGCAGGTACTATGACCGGTAGAAGTTTCTCAATACCTGAACTCATTGATAATGCAAGAGCATACAATGTAGGAGATAATTGGTATCTTGGCGAGTCTATGCAAAAGATTCTTTTCGTAATGCTGATGATTGGTTTCCTTGTTAAATTGCCAGCTGTACCATTCCATACTTGGCTTCCTGATGCTCACGTGCAAGCACCAACAGGAGGTTCTATGCTATTGGCTGGAGTAATGTTGAAGATGGGTGCTTATGGGATGTTTAGATTACCAATTAGTCTGTTTCCACATGCATTATATCATTTCCAACTAGCTTTGATGATCATTGGTATGGTCTCGCTTGTGTGGGGTGCGATTGTGTGTTTGGGTCAAACCAATTTGAAGAAAATGGTTGCTTATTCATCAGTATCTCACATGGGCGTAATACTAATCGGCATTGCTACAATGCAGCCGATGGGATGGGCTGCTGCACTATTCATGATGTTTGCTCATGGCATAATATCTCCTATGCTATTTGCAGTATGTGGCGCATTCAAACATCATTACCATAGTATGGAAATTGGTTCAATGCGCGGAATGGCAAAACATTCTCCGTGGTTAGCAACCTCAATGATGTTTGCTTGGATGGCTTCTCTTGGCCTTCCATTACTTGCAGGATTTGTTGCAGAAATAATGATGCTAATCGCACTTTGGCATATGATTTCTTTAGACGGGTGGAGTATTTGGTGGATGGTAGGTCCAGCATTAGTTCTTGCACTCACAGCAGCATACTACCTTTGGTCTATGCAGAGGACAATATTTGAGGGTGGTGAACATACTCAACCACCTGAAAGCATGCATGGACATCCTATTCCTGATATTAGTAATTCAGAGAAGTTTGCTATGCTAATAATGGCATTCTTTACCATATTATTCGGTATTATGCCATGGATTGGTCTTGATATGATGGACGATTGGACACAGCAGATATTCGAGGGATTGATCATATTTATTGGTAAGGGAGGTGCCTAAAATGTCTGATTTGAAGAATGTGGAACCATTTGGCGATGGTTTTATCACAGCATTATGTCCCGAACTAATTCTATTTACAGGTTTAATTTTACTCATTATCATACCTAATTTAGGAAAAGGAACTGTACGTATACCAGGTACTCAAATTAGAGTTATGTGGTTCCTTGGAGGAGAGCGATTTAAGATAACTAGAAATCCAAGAATTCCAGCATGGATTGCGTTTTTCACGTTAACCATCGCATTTGTTCAAACCCTTTTATCATTCCAAGATGGTGTAGATAGGACTGCTATAGTTACCGAAAGCGGCAAACAATTATTATTAGTTAATGGATTTAGTAGAGTCTTTGAGTTGATTTTCTTTGCCGCTTTGGCTTTAGCAGCATTTGCTTCAATGAATCGCTTAGAAGTGCGCGGGGTTGGGCCAAACCTTTCCAACGAAGATCTATACAATAATCGCCGCCAAGCAGATTTCTACATTTTGATGTTAACATGTGGCCTTGGGATGTCCATAGTTGCTTTGGCTCAAGATTTATTCGTATTATTTATTGGACTTGAACTAGCGTCATTTTCAACATATGTCTTAGTTGCATTTTTCAAAGAATCCAAAGCAGGAACTGAGGCAGGAATGAAATATTTTATTGTTGGTTCAGTAGCATCTGGTGTTGGATTATATGGTCTTTCCATGCTTTACTTATGGGCTGGGTCTTTGCAATTTGATGTATTAGCGGCTCAATTTGCCATCGATGGTGTTGAGGCATTACCACTTATCGCAATTGGTTTTGTCCTCGTAGGTTTTGGTTTCAAAGTTAGTGCTGCACCTTTCCACTTTGCTGCTCCTGATGCTTATTCGGGAGCAAGCAGTCCTATTGCAGGTATACTTGCAACTGCCAGTAAAGCAATGGGGATTATTGGTTTACTCCGTATGCTGTTAATTGTAGCATCACCTGAAGCCAGTGAAGATGGTACTGTATGGTTGACACTTTTGGGTCTTATCGCTTTGGTTACAATGACATGGGGTAATATTGCGGCTTTGGGAAGTACTAACCCTAAGCGTATGTTGGCATATTCGTCAGTTGCACATGCAGGATATATGTTGGCAGCTATAACAGCAATAGGGGCATGGAATTGGGATGATTCTCTAGCCGGAGATAGCGGAGAATCAGCAATCGCTGTTCTAACAGCATTAATTTTCCATCTAGTAGTTTTGGTCGCATTCAAATTAGGAGCTTTCTTAGTATTATCAATCTTGGAATCAGAAGGCGACGCCTCAAGGCTTTCTTCACTAGGAGGATTGGCTAAGCGTGAACCATTCCTTGCAGTTGCCATGTTTATCTTCATGATTTCATTAGCTGGAGTTCCACCATTGGCCGGTTTCGTGTCAAAATTATTGGTCATAATGGGTATAGTTAAGGTCGCTGTTGGTCAGATGGGTGCAGAAATAATCTCTGGAGGAGATTATGGGATTACAGACGTACATTGGGTTTGGTGGCTTGCCTTAGCCATGGTTATTAATTCAGCAATCTCAGTATATTACTACTTGAGAATTGGTGTAGTTATGTTCTTTGACGAACCTGAACAAGGTCGTAGCGGTCCTTTGCCACAAGGTTGGGAAGTTAGATTTGCGATACTTGCTTGTTTAATGGCAACACTGTTCATGGGTGTGGCTAGTGACAAATTACTGGAGATTTGCGAGGTTGCAGCTCAGAGTTTGAATTATGATTGGAATTAAACTCCTTTTATGTGGTGAATTCAATAAGGGATGTCGATTAGGCCGCACTAGTGAGACTCAATGGGTAGAAGACATGAAGAGAAAGTCGATGTTGAAGAACTAGCACGTCTGGAAAATCCAGAAGATGGTTCCTCAGGAAAGATTCGTGTCAAAATGCCTAATAGAAAAATCAACGAAATGTTTGCTCTGGCAGATCAAATTCTAGGTGGCCGTAGAGTATCAGTACTGTGCGAAGATGGTGAAACTAGACTAGCTAGGATTCCTGGAAAAATGCGTCGTCGTCAGTGGGTAAGGGAAGGTGATTTGATCATCGTTTGGCCTTGGGATTTTCAAGATTCGAAAGCAGATGTGAAGCACAGATATACTAAAACTCAAGCTATGTATCTTTCGAGAAAAGGTGTTTTACCTGATGATGTAGATGTATTTGGAATGAATGTTACTCAGCATGATGATGATGATGATGATGATGATATTTTTGGAACAATGGATGAAGTTGAAGACGAGGAAGAAATGTTTGACGAAGCATCAGAGGATGATGACGATATTGATGACATGTTTGGAGATTCTGAAGAAGAAACCGAAGAATTAGAACAGACAGAAGAGTCTAAACAATCAACTGAAAAAGAATCTGAAGAAGAGTTTGTGCCAGTGGAACAGTATCCGGATGCCGATGAAAGCGATGATGACGATGATGAAGATATAGACATCGATTCATTATTTGGATAAGATGAAAGCCAGAGGTGTTCGATTGGCAGACCGAACAGATGAGTGGGATGAACTTGCGATAAATAAGAATCGTAATAAAAAACGCCAATCAAAACGTTCGAAATCAAAAAAAGATTTAGGTCAATATGAGCAAGATGCACACGATTTTGTGGCTTCATTAGAAACTTCATCAGGTAAATATGAATGGATGAAAGAAAAACGTTACAAATCTATTTTTAGAGATATTGAAAATAAGATACAAGGTGCTATGGGTAAAGGACCTTTTGAATGGGTTGATAGAAGAGTTTTCGACCAAGTATTTGATAGATTAACCTTGATGTCGTTATATAAATTAATGAAAAATGAAGTAATTGATACAGTCGATTTCCCGGTAGCTAGAGGCAAGGAAGCACATGTTTTCCATGGAACAGATGTTAATGGTAGTTCTGTAGCGATTAAAATATTTCATACTTCAAATGCAGTATTCAAGAACTTACTTCAATACATTGAAGGAGATCCAAGATTTACCGGACTACGCCGTCGTCATCGTGATTTAGTTGATATCTGGGTAAGAAAAGAACAAAGAAATTTATCACGTTTACACAAATGGGGATTGAATGTTCCAAAACCATTAGGAATAAACAAGAATGTTTTGGTAATGGAGTATCTTGGTGATGATGTCTCACCTTATCCTAAACTTCGTGAAGTGGTTGTTGAAAATCCAGTGGAAGTATTTACTGAGCTGCTTGAATTTTTAGCAGTATCATGGCAAAAGGCAAATTTAGTTCATGGCGATTTTTCCCCATACAATATTTTGTGGGGTGAAAGTGGTCCTATTGTAATCGATGTTGGACAAGCAGTAATTCAATCACATCCAAAGGCTCAAGAATTTTTGATTAGAGACGTAACGAGGTTAGTTGAGTGGGCAAATAAAAATGGAATTGACATAGATCTTGCTGAAGCGATGTATGATGTTTTAAACATGAATTTAGATCACGTTAAAGAAATCGATTGATTATTCTTCTTCCCAGATTATGCCTTCATCCTCAGATAATTCCATCATCTCTTCCACCGCATCTTCATCATCGGGGTCAACTTGACTAGCACGCATTCTTCTTGAACGTCTATTTGTTACATCTGTTAATCCTGGTACCAAGTTTTCAAAACCACTAAGTTCATCATCATCGCCTTTTAACTCGATAGTTCCCAGTGATCGACTTTCTAGTTTAGCTCTCCTCCTATCTTTTTCTAAGAAACCTAATACTGATCCATGCTCAGAGCCACCTGCTAACATTTCTATTGCTTGCCTTGCCGCAGACAAACCTTCTTGTTCACCAATGATTACAACAGTTGATTTGTAAATGGTTATTTCTGTATCAGTCAAGCCTTCAATAAGTTTTCTTATTTTGCCTTGGCTGCCAATAATTCGCGAGCGAATTCTACGTTGCTGATTTGATCTCTTCCCGACAAAATTTCGCAGGTCAACCATTTCGAAAAAGTGCCCATCATCAAATAGACGAATGGCGGCTTTAGGAGCCATTCCTCTACCAATTGCCTTAACCACATCAGGGAGTTTCATCGCCTTAATGGGGTCATAACTACCAGGCTCTCCCCACAAAACCTCTACATCTCCGGTTTCTGAATTTATATCCAGTTCTTTGCAACCCGATGCCTCTCGGATAGACTTTGCAGTAGCTCCTTTAGAGCCGATTAGAACCGCAATTCTATCCATCGGAACTCTTGGGAGGCCTTGTCGCATGGATGTCCGTGATGCTCATTTCTTTTCAATCTCTTGTATTCTTAGGAACAAAGAAATTGCTAAACCGCACATGAGAATTACACCTATCGATGGCATGAATGATGGTGCATTGATAATTCCACTAACCGATGCACCGGTAACAACCATGTAATTGGCATTGTTATTTTCATTGTATTCATCAATTACATTATCTGGATCAATTATTAATCGTAAATCATACTGTCCTTGATTGGGAACAACATATTCCCAAATTAGTAATTCTTCCATATCAGTTAATGATCCTGGCTCTAAGGTTTTTGATTCAATAACATTCCATGATACGCCAGCAGTTCTATCCGCTGGAGCCGATTCCAGCCTAATAGTTACTGAACCACCATAATTTTCGTTAACTTCTAACAAGCCAGTTACAGTAATATTGCCAGATTCTTCTCCGGGCTTGACTACTAATTTATCGATATTTGTCTCAGTAATATTCCATTGAAAATCTAGACTAGGAAGTATTTGAAAGAAGACAGGCTCAGTTTGGAATGAATTTCCCGCAACATCACTTACAGTTGCTCTTAACATTAGATATTGTCGAGCCTTAGTTGCCCAACTTGATTGTGCCACTATGCTATCCAAGCCAGATCCCATGGTTGATTGCCAAGAACCCGATAAATCTGGAGTTTGACCAAATCCATTTGAATCAAATCCGTATTCAATAAATGAATTACTTGAATCGATTCCAGAATTTGCGTCAATTGCAACATATTCTACACTTGCTGCACCTACGAGGCTGGTGGTTATTTCATCAACAACCCATCCAGAACTAATCGGAGCTTCAGTATCAATTTGTACTGTGACATCAACCATATTACCAATATTTCCCACATTGTCAGTAGCTCTAATAGAGATAGTATGCAGTCCATCTGTAAGTGTCAATTCATGGGTGTCTCCAGTGGCGGGATTCCATGTAGTACTATCAAGACTCACTTCAGTAAGTGCTAAACCACTTCCTTGCCCATCATCTACTGAATTTATCAAACCCGATAATGTGATGGTTGGGGAAGAAAACCAGCCGCTTGATGAACCTGTTGAGATTGTACCTATTGTCGGACCAGTTCTATCAATTCCGATGAATAGAGTTTCAGTAACGCTATATCCCGAGTAATCATATACTGATAGACGAGGATTCCATGTTCCTTCATCAAAATCTCCTGAAGTCCAATCCCATCCATAATTAGGATTGTTACCACCATCAATAGCAGGTGTCCCAGGGCCGGGAACATTGGTTAAAGTCGCTTCTTTTAAATCATCATCAGCAGCATTCCATGTGAATTGTAGTGTGTCAGTTGGGGCAATCGAAAACCATGCACGATCAGCAGGGGTTAAGCCGGTACCGTACTCTGAATTTAGCACATTAAATTCAGTAATTATCGGTATTTGATTGTCTATATTAAAACTAGGAGATTCTTGAATTACATTTTCAGATACAGTTGAATCATAAGCAGTGGCCAAAATGGTGTATGTCCCGTTGGAAAATGCTGTCGTATCGAAAAAGGTGACCCATGGTGAGGATGTAATAGTTGCAATATTATTCAACACCGTCCCGTCAGATATTTCAATAATTAGCGACGTAACAGTTCCAGTGCCAGTAAAACTGAATGTAAGAGGAACAGCTCCCGTAAGGCTATCTCCCGAGTCAGGCCCGTCATTGAAAATAATTCCAACATCAGAAGTTGATTTGGCAATAAAATTTTGATTAAGAGTATCTATTGTATTATCATCGCTATAATTTACAGTAGTAAATACGAGCAATAGGCACAATAATACAGCCTTGCTAGATGCTCGCATGAGTCCTACACATAGGCGATAAGCCTTGAATGCTACCCTTGAATTACAACGAAATGCTAGTTTGGTACCTATTATTTCGTGGCGGGCGAGGTATTGAGCGGATTTTACCAATATTTGGTATTCTTTAGAGATGGGTTCAAGTGCTTCTTCTGTAGTCCAATAGTTGATGGCGGGTAGAACAGCAACCTTTCTCACCGTGATTTTGCTGACAATTGTCGCCATACCATTAACTTCACAGGCGACGCTAAACAGCGGAGGCATAGAGTCTTCGGGTGAACTTGCAATGCTACCATCCGCAGGATTAGAGGCTGGTGATTCTGTAACATTTTCTCTTTTTTTGACAAATACTTTACAATCTGAAGCCAATAATGTGGGATATGCATTTTACAGAAATCAAATTATTAATAGTAACAGACTTGTTCAAGGAACTGTAGATATTCCTAGTGGAGAATCAATAATCGTTGACGCGACATGGAACAACTTGTTAGAAAGTGATGATAAAGTCTGGGTTGAGTTTGAATATCCATATGGTTCAGGAAATGCAGAATCGTTTTTTGAGGAATTTGATGTGGCAGGTCTCCCTAATTTAAGAATCATGCAAACAGAATTATCACCATCAACCGGCATTCATTCAGGAGATACAGTAGAACTGTCCTCCTTAATAAAAAATACAGGTAGTGAACCTGCTACATCTAGTCAACTACACATTGATTTTCCATCCTCAATCGATGACCAGCTACTAGTTTTACAAAGTCTTAGTCCCGATGAAGAAGCATGGATAAATACTACATTTACTGCACCATTGACTGGAAATTACAATATTTATCTAACTCCTGACTATTATGAGGATGTAGCAGAGTCATCGGAGAGTAATAAGCAAAAAATAGTGAGTCTAAATGTGGAACCTCGAATGGATTTGTATCATATTGATGCATTAACAGTCAACCCCAGTTCAGGCTCTGTTGATGGGCCTTGGAATATACAAGGAATTCTTGGAAGAACTGGTTTTTCGGGCACAAATAACGTAACAATGTGGTTAGAAATTGGTAATTCCGGGGAAATATCAGTAACAACTCCACCATTTTATGTTGAAATTGATGGTAACGATAATGCTCAAAAGCCATGGTCATATAATATAACCAAATCATTGCTTAATAATCTCTTGCCAGGAAGTTATCAGGTTACTGCGGTAATTGACCCATTTACCGATGGAAGTTTTACTCAAGAAGACACAACAAATGACCGAATCTCCTCAAACATAGTAATCCTAGATACTCCTGATGTGATGGTTTCTCCAGGAGCAGATTATTCATTGGCAGTGGTAAAATCCGGTGAAAGTGTCACCTGGGGTGTATCGGTAACAAATAACGGTGGAGAAGAAGTACTTGGAAGACTTAATTATACATTTGAAGGAGCATCAGGCAGTTCTAACGTAATTACTCTTGGTCCAGGGGAAGATTATTACTGGCAAGTTACACTTTTGACGCGTGTTGGTACACATGAAGCTGAATTTGTGGCAGAATGGATTCCATCTGATGGTTATGCTGATAAGAATTTAGATAATAACAAAGCAAATAATACAATCAAAGTAGAGTCTAGATTGTCATTAACTTGGGCATCATCTTCACTAAGAATATTAGATTTAGATCGCCAATCTGTTGATTTACCACTTATTGAAGGTGAACAATATATCTTTGCTATCAATTTGACAAGTCAAGAATTTGGTTCATTAACCATCGATTGCGAAGATGCTACAAATTCAGGAAACAAGGTTTTACTTTCAACAATTCCAGTAAATATCACTACTATTGGTCAAAAAATATCGGTTGAATGTCAATTCACAGCTAATGCACCCTCAACTACAATCCAATTTACTCCTTCAGATGAAACTGTAACAATTGTTTACACAAGACAACTTTCTACAGTCTCAACGGGCAGTGACAATGCTGAGAGTAATCAATCTGAAATGGGAACAGTAGCCTTGATTGGTATTGCTGCTGTTATTTTAGTTGCCATATTGGTTATCGCAATTTGGCTTACAAGAGATTCAGAAGAAGAGGTTGAACGTGATATCTTTGAGTATTGTCCCGCTTGTGATGGAGAATTAGAGGGCGATGAGAATCGTTGTCCGCATTGTAGTTTCAACCTTGCCAAGGCTAGAAAACAATTCCATTCTTGTGTTGAATGTGGTGAATCAGTACCAGATTTGATGGAAAATTGTCCATATTGTGGTTCGCATCAGGACGTATCTTCATTCTTTGAAAAGCGTGAGAGAAGGCAAAAGAGAGCAGTTGTTAAAGAAATTGCTTTGCCAGAGGAGGAAGATGAAGATCTAGTAGTTGCTGGTAGTGAGAATTTTGCTGAAACTGTTAAAGAATTTGGTTATGGTGAGGATCAGTTGGAGGAAGATTGGGATCAAAACATTGCCACAGCTGAAGCTAAGATCGCCGAAATACAGCAATTATATGATGATGAATTCTCAATTGAAGGTTTAACACCCGAAGAGATCGAAGAAATGGAATCCCAATTCACGATAAAATTGAAGGGGCTGAAAGAACTAGAATCTTCAAGCCAAGATTTAGACGAAATGTTAGCTGCCAAAGGAGAGTTAAGATCTCATAAAGACGATGGTGCGGAGTTATCTGCTAGTGACGCAGAAATTCGCGGCAGGTTATATGAGATAACAGGTGAAGAAGGTGTAATGCCTGGCGACGAAGTGAATATCGGAATGGGCCTATCTGATTCTTCATTAGCAGGTAATGAAATTGAAGAAGTCAACTCCGACTTTACTGTTGAAGATGATGACCAACCATTGGCAAAGATTGATGAGAATGATGAATTACAACCTGAGCGGCAAAAACCTAAGCGAAGAAAAGTCGAGAAAAAGACTGCTGAGTGTGGTGCCTGTGGCGCAGAAATCCCGATTATGGCGAAGGAATGTTCTGTTTGTGGCGCTGAATTTGAATAATGTCCGTCGGCTTTCATAGGGTTCGTCATCGCAAAAGCTCGGCCACCATGTGCGTCATCCGGACAATCGCCGATTAATTTTAACATTTCAAATATCCGCTCTATTATGCACTTATTTGATAACCAAGTTACATCTGGTGTGACCATGAGGAGATATGCTTTGGTGATGTTCCTCGTTAGTACATTCCTTATGTCCAGCATTTCTGGTTGCTTGGGATTATTACAAGCCAGAGAGACAATAGAAGGACTTAGAGATGACGTTTATACTATTACATATCCCGACAAAGTAGATATTTCTCATACATTTGAAACAATTAATATACAACCCTATCAAAACTTCACATCATTTCCTATCGATGATAGTGTTGAACGCATTGAGATTTATTTTAAAGTTGTAATGAGTGGTTCTGATACAATTTCTTGTATCGATGATATTTTCACAAAAACTGTTCGTTATGTCAGTGCTGAAGTTAAAACTCCATCCGGAGATATAGTGTGGGCGCAAGATGTCTGTGAAGATGTATCTCCAAATGTTGTAACACTCGAATCAAATTCAAGTTTTGAGACAGGAGATTGGGGTTTAGATGTTGATGCAAGAGGATGGAGTGATCCAACCGATTTCACCCCTTTTGCAGATAACTTCATCATCATAATTACTGTTTATCGTGTCTGTGAGCAATATCCGATTGAACCGGCCTGTGATCGAATCGATTAAACAAGAGAACTACTGCAAGCATATTTTCTTGAGCAATTTTTACATTTGCCGACTCTATTATGATTTCTTTCAGCACCACCATAAACCATTAATCGCTGAATTTCTTGAACTTCTTCATATAATTCTGTCTTTGAATTTTTATCCCAGTGAATTTGGTGTATGTCTTCATTTCCATATCTCAAAATACCATAAGGAGTCTTTCTTTTAGTATTAATTTCGACTAAGTGGATGTAAGCAAGCAATTGCATTTTATGCGATTTATGTGGTTTTTTTGGAATACGCCCAGTCTTTTGTTCAATTGGGATAAACTCGCCATCTATAACTACGATTTGATCAGGTCTGCCTCGTATCCCAGTTCTATTATCAATCAATAATCCCGCAGTATCATCATCATCAGAGTAAGCGATTTGACTCCCTTCTGTTAAGCCGACATCTTTGCGCGCTAATTCAGATTGATTTTCAGAAATCAAGGCACGTTGTAATTGCCAAGATGCAGCTAGTGTCCATACCATGGCAGTAATTATCAATATGAATCCAGCCTGTTTTCGATTCTCAGCGCCATTTAGTGCTACAGAATGAATTCCCAAAAGAATAGCAAGAAATAGCAAACTTATCTCTACTTTGCCCGCTTCAAACCATCCGCCTTCAAAACCTTCTATTTCCCATTCAGGTTCAATAATCTTGGTTTGTTTGATAAATTCATTCTTTTCCTGTTTCAGAGTTTTGTTGATACCAAACCATTCTCTCCAAGGTAGATAAACTGCAATCAGAGCCATTAATAGCACACTTAGACTCCAAAGAGCAAGATATTTTGCTACATCTTTTGGATAAATAATTATATCATCTATTGTAAGAAAGGCAATTGAATCGATTAAAAGAGCAATCATTACTGTGAACCACCATGTCCAAATAATCATATGCCTCTTGAACAATATTTGCTTCGATTTAAATTCAGAAACTCTTTGATGGATTTCAGCATGTTTTGCCTTTCCTAATTCTACGGCTTCACCTTGGCCAGATTTTCCTTTCTTGGATAATTCCCAAGATAATGGACAATAAGAATGTCTTTCAATGTCACTAGCACTTACTCTTAAAGCAGAATCATTTGGTAATCTCCAAAAACCATCTTTATGCTTTTTCGCCTTACTGAGGTCAATTTGTGATAGTAACAGGCTACTCACATCTCCCCCCATATTGATTGCAGGAATGTTTTGTAACTTGTAATCTTTGATGATTTGTGTCGTGTTTTTTCAATAAATTCGGATTTTTAAAAAATCATTAGTTTGCGAAGCGGTTTAATATGGGGGTCAAGTGGGGCGAATGCTGAGGTCATTTCATGTCTGAAGAAGCAAGCCTATTGTTGCCATTTGAAACATATGAAGAAAACGCCGTAAATATTGGTACTCAACAGAAGAGTGCTGATATGGCTAGATTCATTGATTCTGTTAGAGATGATGGTCTATACCTGTTAGATGTCAATATGACCGATTCTAGAGTTAGGACTACTGCTGAATTCCTAAATAAATTCGAAGCACCTAGAATTATGGTGGTCTCTGCAAGACAATATGGACAAAGACCTGCAAGGTTATTTGCCCAAGCAATAGGAGCAAATGCGGCTGTTGGGCGATTTATACCCGGTTCATTAACGAATCCAGCTTTGCGTTCATACGTTGAGCCAGATATTCTATTTGTTACCGACCCTGCTGCAGATCAACAGGCATTGAAAGAGGCGGTTAATTCTGGACTTCCGGTTGTTGGGATAGTTGATGCAAATAATAATCTTCGTAATGTAGATATTGCAGTTCCAGCAAATAACAAAGGTCGCAGATCATTAGCTTTGATTTACTGGTTACTGGCTAGAGAAGTCTTGAAAGTACGTGGCGAAACTAATGATGAAGATTGGGCAGCAGCTCAAGATGTTGAAGAATGGCAATCAACCTTCTGATTTCATAGATAGTTCAACGCAGTTACTGCTTCATAGATATATAAAATTCCACTTCCTACAATTGCTATAAGTATTCCAATACTTATTCTAGTTTGTTTCCATTTTATTAACCATCTTTTTCCAAGATGTACACCAACTATCGCAGAAACAACTAAGCAAGGAATCAAAATATATTCATCAAGTATTGCAGTTCCTCCAAACATCAAGTATATTGGAATTCGTGTCAAATCAACAGCTAATGCTAGAACACTTGCAGTTGCTGCATAGGCTACCTTATCAGGCAATCTTTTTTGCAAAAACATTGCTCTTAATGCTCCTTGATGACCAGTTAATCCCCCGAAAAATCCTGAACCAAAACCACCGATTCTATCTTCAGCTTCGGGCAATCTAAAATCAGTCCATTTTTCGGTCACCGATAATATTGGTAAAATTACTAAGGCTAATCCTACAACAAGCAACAATGGGCTAGAAGGGATAAAAGAGTGTAATACAGCACCTATTATTGCCCCTAAAATTAGTGCCCATCCATAACGTCTTATTGCGTTTGTATCAACATTTGTACGAAGCACCTTTAATTTCCAAGCATTATGTGCACCGTGAACTATTGCAACAACGGCTACTGCTTCATGGGGAGGTAACCAAAATAATACTACTGGAGTGAGCATTGTTGCAAGGCCAAATCCAGCAGGAACAGTCAATGCTGCAGCAATTAATGTCATTGCCATACTTACTAAGATTAGCATTAAATCCATAGTTATGCCAATAACTTTTAATGATTAAACATATCTAAATATTTTAATTTATCAAGTTTGCGAATTTTGCAAAAAGAAAACTTATGAATTGGTTTTGTCGGTTGAAGTTTTTTTTACTATGATTATTTCTTGATGCTTATGACAAGAGATGATTGTCATGCCCAAATGATTTCATTTGCGGCTTATCTGCCTGAAAAAGAGGTTCTAACAACCTCATTTGCCGGGCCTAACCATCTACCAAGATCACTAGACTTTGTTAGATTGACCGGAATTTTAGCTCATCGAGAGGCGTCAAAGTTTCAAGGTAGTTTTGAGTTAGCAGTTGAAGCAGCGAAAAAAGCATTAACAAGAGGGAAAATTAATCCCGAATCAATTGATTTAGTAATTAATTCTTCAGTCAGTAAGATGGATAAAGAATTAAGTCAGCATTTGTCACCGAGTTATGCAACACTTATCGCTAATGAACTTGGCATAAATGATGCTCAAACCTTCGATGTATCAAATGCTTGTGCTAGCATGATGACGGCTCTAATGATCGCAGAATCAAGAATTAGGACCGGTCAGATAAAATATGCATTAATCGTATCAGGAGAATACATTACTCCCATTATTGATGAAGCCAAAAGGAGAAATTTATACCTTAATCCAAGAGCAATTGCGTCTCTAACTGTGGGTGATGGTGCTGCAGCCTATATTCTTGGCCCAAGTAAAGAGAAAGGCAGAATTAGATTTAGTGAGCCTTTCACATTAGCTCAATACAATAAGCATTGCATTGGACAAGCATGTAAAAATCATCGGGGTCCTCAAATGAGAACTAAGGCCAAGGACTTGCAAAATGGGGTATTGAATAATTTAGGGGTTTTTTTACAGCGCTCGATAAAGAAAATGGAGGTTAAATGGGACGAAATAGATCATACTTATTCTCACCCTACTACTCCTAAAGCAGTAAAAAAAGGCGCAAAATTAGCCACTGGAATTTTTGGCGAAATTAACTTTTTACACAATGATAGTGCCAAAACAGCCAATACAGCATCAACTACTCATGGCGTATTATTAGAGATTTCACAAAATAATGGATATTTGAAATCTGATGAAACCGCTTTGATAGTTTCTTTTGGTTCAGGTTTGGCAATTTTAGCAATGCATTTTAATCTCCCAAAGGGGGTAGAAGAATGGTTGTAATGCTATCTTTTGAAAGTAAAAAAATTGGCTATAATAATTTATTGAAATATACAATCAAATTGGCAAAAAAAGCAATTAAAAGTGCCAATATTAGACTTGAAGATATTGGTTTAATAGTTCATGGAGGCGTATATAGAGAGCATTTTAGGACTGAGCCAGCATTTGCAACTCATATTCAAGGTGAACTAAATATACATTGTAATGGTATAGGCATTGACAGTCAATCGTGCTTTTCTTTTGATGTAACAGACGGAAGTTGCAGCCCATATGTTGCCTTACAATCAATCGCAGATTTACTGCCATCGCAAAATAATAAATTTGCCTTATTATGTATTGGTGATGATCGGCCAACCAAACATTGTGAGTGGGATTACGAGTCTTATTGTGTAGTTGCCGTAATTGGGTTGTCTGGAAAAGGTGCAAAATTACTTTCAGTAGATTATGATAACTCGAATGCAAATAAGGAGTTAGTAGTAACAGGATATTTTGCTGATGAAATTAAAGCCAATAAGTTTGTCAAATCAGGAAAGGTTGAACATCGATCAATAGTAGATAATGAAAGTTATTACTCCGGCAATCAAAAGTGGTTATCAGGCAAGCATATGCATGAATTTTTGGGAAAAATACATGGACATAATCATACACTTGAACATTGTATAGTAGACCGCTCAGGCAAGTCTATTACTGCCAAGTGGGAGTTATGATTATGCAATTTCGGAGGAGTAAAGAAGATAATTTTCTATTGCTTTTCTTAGTAGTATTATGTATCTATCATATCATTGCTAGATTTGGTTTAGCAGTTGACTTACAGTGGCATACAGATGTCGGTAGAGATAAATTATTCACACCTCCTCATATAATGATTCTTGCTGGAATAATACCCACCAGCATCATGCTTATTTCATACATATTTTGGTACAGTTTTTTTTCTGAACAAGATAATAAAGTCGGTTTTCATATTGGGCCTTTTATTGCTCCTACAAGTCTTTGGATGATGGTTTGTGGATTGATCACTTTGGTATTAGGAGGCTTATATGATGATTTTTGGCATACTGCTTATGGAGTTGATACCACTATAATTACGCCACCTCACATTTGGACTTTTGCCGGTGGTATGTTAGTTGAAATTGCCACCATTGCATTAGCACTTCAAATGAGAGAGAGATTGAAGGGGGAAACTCCAAAATGGTTAAATCTAATTATTTTAGGAACTTTATGGGCTCTAGTATATCATTTTCATCTTGCATTTGCTAACTTCTTAGATCCAAGGGTTTGGACATTAGAGGTTTTGAATGTCAAGTTTATTTTGCACTTTATCTTTGCAGGTTCTACATTAATGATTTTTCTGCCTCTTGCAAATAGATGGCTTGGTAAGAACGGCGCACTTTCCTTAGCTGGAATGTTACTAGCATCGCAACTATTATTCTTAGTTTTAGTACCGTTTTTAGTTACTTCATTTATGACTGATGAGCACTTTTTCAGGCCCGGCTCACCTCATACTACTTGGGCTGCTCATTGTTTGCCTTGGCTTTTGTTTCCAGTGTTATTTGTGACTAGAAAATTTTCAGTATTAGAGAATCCAAATAAATTAGTTGCTTTAGTGATTATAGTAGATGCAGTTTGGCTACCCACTTTTATCGATTATATTCCACAAGAGGTCGGTCTGTTCAACACCTTGGTTTCGCTAGTTATTAGTGTTGTAATACTCCGATTATTTTGGACCTTAAGTTACGGCTTTGGGTCAGCAATTGAACGTTTATCTTCAAATAAATATTTCACCATAAGGAACTCAAATAAGACTGCTTCCAATTTATCTGTATTAGGAGTTTTATTTATGATATTACTCGTTCCTTTGGCCAGTGGGCACGCGATTCATTTTACCGAAGAGGGTGAAGGATTTGATGCACCTAAGAGATATCTAATAGATGTCAATGAAACATATGTATGGGTGGAATTTATGATCTGGCCGCCAAAGGCTTTGATTGAAACCGCAGTAGTAATACTTCCTGCATCAAACGAAACAACCGTAATTGATGATGCGTGGATAGAAGTAGTCTACCAAAATGAAAAAGGTGAAGTAAGAATGCTTACCGATTTTGAAAGTAGAAATAATATTTCTATCTGGAATGGGGAAGTGAATTTTCCTTTTTCAGGTAATCAAACAATTCAGATTTGGCTTGAAGTTGACGGTCAATCTGATTTTACAGAGATACCTGTGCAAGTCGATGGACCGCCACTTTTACCGGTTTGGCTTGCATGGTCATTGGCGATATCTTGGCCGTTTATGATGGTAATAATTTGGAAAAATATTTCCCACAAAATAGTTTAGGGTGAAATAATGAAAATAGTCGTAACCGGTGCTACTGGATCATTGGGCATGGCAATTATGTCGCGATTAAGGACAGAAAATCACCACGCAATAGGTTTGGGACGTTCTCTGTTGAAAATTAAAGAAATGAGAGATAAGCAATATGAAATGAGGCAGTGCGATATTACCAATCTAGAGCAATTAAATAAATCTGTAGTAAATTGTGATGTAATAATTCATTGCGCTGCTTTTGCAGCACCATTTGGTAGCAAAAAGAAATTTTTCCAAACCAATGTAGAGGGTACTAAAAATATATTTGAAATAGCGAAGCAGAAATCTATTTCAAAAATCATTGTAGTGTCATCTGCTTCAATTTTTGATCAAATGAATCATGATAGGCCACATTCAGATGAAACGCCTCCAGTAAAATTTAGGCCAAGGCATTATTACGGTGCAAGTAAATATGATGCAGAAAAGTTTTGTTTAACACAGCCTAAAGAGACTTGGATTGGACTTAGGCCAAGAGCAGTATTTGGTAAAGGAGATCAAACACTATTGCCAAGGTTGAAGCGATTAATTGGTAAAAATCATTACAAAACTATAGGAGATGGTCAGAGTTTAATCGATGTAACTTGTCTATCTAATTTTATTGATGCAGTATGTTTAGCACTAGATGCTCCTAATGAAAGTCTCGGTAAATTTTACAATATTTCTAACGGAGATCCAAAGACATTTAATTTTATCATGAAAACTTATACTGATAAAATCATAGGTGATTTCAAACAACGTAAATTACCTTATTTGCCGATTTATTTAGTCGCACATATTGCTAATTTCATTGCATCTATAGTTCCAGGTAAAATATGGGAGCCGCGAATTACTCCGTACGGACTTAGACAAGTTACTACTTCTTTGGTCTTAGATATCTCAGGTGCCAAACAAGCTTTACAATGGCAACCAATAAAGACATTTGAGCAAGGTATGGAGGAATTAGATTGAGTAAATTTAGAACACTTCTACGTTACTTAATAACGCCAAAGAAATTCTACAATCGAAAACGTCTTGAAAATTTACAACGTAAAGCAATGAAGAAACAAATCAAATTCGTGCGTAATAATTCACCATTTTATGCCCGGCATTGGGAAGGATTTAACGATCTTGAATGGTCCGAATTTCCGATAATCAATAAATCGATAATGATGGAAAATCTCGAAGACCTTCTTACGGTTAGACTGGATATTGAACAGGCAAAGCAATTAGCAAATGAGGCCGAGATGACAAGAGATTTCTCGCCCAAAATCGGACCATATACAATTGGATATTCTTCTGGCACCAGTGGCTCTAGAGGTATGCATTTTGTTAGTGAAAAAGAGCAGGCAAGCTGGGCAGGATATATGTTGTCCAGAGGGCTTGACAGTTCGATTTTTTCTAAAAACCGAATCGGTTTAATTTTGCGAGCCAATTCAAACACTTTTGAATCGGTTGGCTCGGATAGAATTGAATTCAAATTTTATGATTTAATGAAGTCATTGGAAGAGATACATGAATCAATTTTACAAGATAATTTAGACATACTTATGGGGCCTCCAAGTGTTTTGAGTTATTTTGTAGATATAAAATCAAAAATTAAGGTTCGAAAAATGGTATCCGTTGCCGAGGTTTTAGAAGCAGTAGATCGTGAAAAAATCGAGCAACATTTTGGCTTAACCTTACATCAATTTTATTCGTCAACAGAAGGTGAAATAGCCGCTACTTGTGAATATGGTACCCTACATTTAAATGAGGATTTGATGGTGATTCAAAAAGAGTGGGTAGATGAATCTAAGGGTTGGTTTTATCCCATAATTTCCGATTTTAAACGGAAGACTCAACCGATAATTAGATATCGACTAAATGACATACTGGTTACATCTAATATTCCTTGTAAGTGTGGCGATAAACGGCTTCCAATTTCTGCAGTAATGGGGAGGCAAGACGACCAATTCTTATTATCCAAACAAAATGGAGGTGAGGAAATGATAGTACCGGATTTAATTCGACGAGCGATAATGAGTATGAGTGGTGAAATTACCGAATATATTGCTATGCAACATTCGCCAAAAGAAATAGAATTGCAATTAAAGCCTGAGGGTCTTGATAATTTGTCTATGGCGGCTTTTGATGCATTATGGCATGCTAAAGCGGTGATTCCACCAAATATCATAATTGAGCCATACACGCATATCCCCTCGACCACAAAATTGAGACGAATATATCGTAAATTTAAATGAATTTAATTTGATAATTTCAAAAATATTACTGTAATAATAATAATCACTTCACTACAAATTATTAGTTTTTATTAAAAAGTTAATAATTTTGGCACTACCATGGCTACAGAGCAAGAACCTGCTGATTTCGAAGAAGTCAAAGCACTAGAAAACGGTGATAAGCCATATGATACGATTATAGTTGGAGCAGGTGCAGCCGGTGTTGGAATGGCAATTGCTCTTACCCATGTAGGAGTTGAAGATTTCTTATTAGTTGACCGTGATGTAGTTGGTTCATCCTTTGCCAAATGGCCAAAGGAGACAAGATTCATCACACCATCATTCCCTAGTAACTCAATTGGAATGTTAGATCTAAATTCGATTGCAATTGGTGTGTCTCCCGCATTTAATATGAGGGTTGAACATCCAACAGGCGAGGAATATGCAACTCATTTGCAAAACCTTGCAGATTATTTTGAACTTCCTGTCCTTGAGAATACAGATATTCTGAGCATTGAGAAACACGATGATATTTTTCACCTTACAACAGAAAATCTGACATTAATTTCGACAAATGTCATTTGGGCTGGTGGTGAATTTCAATATCCTTCTTTGGGTGGCTTCAATGGTGTAGAACTTTGTAGACACACTGCAACTGTAGAAAGTTATGGCGGGCTGGAAGGTGATGAATTTCTAATTATTGGTGGTTATGAGAGCGGTATCGATGCGGCATATCATTTAGCCAAAAATGGCAAAAAAGTTCGTGTTTTTGATATGGAAGGTCCATGGGAAAGTGAAAGTTCAGATCCAAGCGTAGCACTTTCTACTTATTCATTTGAAAGAATGCGACATGAAAACTTTCAACAAAATGTAGAATTACATTCTCATAGCATAATCACCTTAGTTAGAAAACAGGGAGATACATATCAGGTTATTACCGGTGATGGTTTGACATTTGAATCTAAAACACAGCCATTATTTGCTGGTGGATTTGACGGTAGCCAAAAGTTTGTCTCGCATTTATTTGAACAAAGAGGCGATGGTTTTTCTCAACTTACTGAACAAGACGAGTCAACAATTGTACCGGGTATGTTCCTTTGTGGGCCGACCGTACGTCATGACAATCACATATTCTGCTTCATATTCAAGTACAGGCAACGGTTTGCAATTGTCGCACAAGCGATCGCTTCAACCTTAGATTTGCCAACAGATGAATTTATTCAAGCATACAAAGGATGGGGCATGTATTTAGATGACTTATCGTGTTGTGGACAGGAGTGTTTGACATGTTAAACACTGAAAAGATGCTAACCTTAGAATGGATTGGCCAGACTGGGGCCAGCCTATGTTGGATTGTCAGTGTATTTATCTATGGTTTAAGTTCGATGGGAGACTGGTTGCAGTTGGGCGCAGCTTCATGTTGGATGCTATCAAACATCGCCTCAGTGGTGTCGTTTAAAAGGTCTTGAGATGTCTGCAGAATTAGCACAAGTTAACCAGTATGATTGCAAAGATGAACTAAATCAAAAATTCCAAAAAGATTATACTTTTTTTACGTTGATTGCATTCGGTCCTTTAGGACCTTCTCCGATTTCAAATTCAACTGAATCTCCATCATTAATCTCACCAGTCACTTGCGACTTGTGTACAAAGAGGTCACTGCCCCCTTCTTGTTCAATAAAGCCGAAGCCTTTTACGCGGTTAAACCATTTTACTGTACCTGTTGGCATTGAACCGTCGTGAAAACCAATCTACTTCAAGTAACCCCATGTAAAAATAAAAAATTATTAATTTGAGTGTGAAAAACAAGAATCCGCAATATTGTTGTTGAATACTATTGATACATCGCGATTACTAGTATTCGAGATTCCCAACTAGGAATTCACTGATTGCATTGGCGAAATCTTCAGGTGTAGGCATTTCATGCATAATTGAACGAATCTTTTTGCCCCCAGGAAGACCCTTAGTAAAGGCAACAGCATGTCTTTGCATCCATCTTGGTTGAATTCCAACAGTTTCGTTCGACAACTGTATGTATTTGTCCCAGCACCATTTCCTGGTAGCAAATGCTTTGCCAGTTTCATCTAAATCTTGCCAATTATCATTTATTTTGACCCATGGTAAATCATTCTCTTCAATCCATCCAAGACCAACTTTGAGATGACCAAACATGGCAGGCCTGCCTATTGCACCACGTCCAATCATCAAACCAGAGGCATTAGTAGTTTCAAGACATTTAGCAGCACTTTCAGAATCTATAACATCTCCATTGGCTACAACAGGAACATCAACTGATTCAACTACTTCCTTGATGTAATTCCAATCAGCAATTCCAGAATAGCGTTGACGTAAAGTCCTGCCATGGACACACAAACGCTGTGCTCCGACTTTCTCAAGTCGTTGACATATCTCTATTGCATTATGGTGCTTGGCTCCAGTCCCGAGTCGCATCTTTGCAGTGACCGGTACATCCACACTTTGTACAATATTATCGACCATTGAAACCAAGTTATCGGGTTCACCCATCAGTGCAGCACCCGCACAAATTTTTGTTACCTTAGGTGCTGGGCAGCCAAAATTAAGGTCGATAATGTCACAAGTAGGTGCAAGCATTTTTGCTGCAGTAGCCATATCATTAGCATCACCACCAAATATCTGTGGAATAAATGGGACTTCAGTTTCATGAGACTCCATTTTTCGCCAAGAGACAGCTGCCTCGCGAGTTAGCGCAGTACTATTAGTAAACTCCGTGATAGTTACATCAGCTCCACATTGCTTAGCAAGTAGGCGAAATGGTAAATCAGTCACTCCTGACATTGGGGCTAGAAAAAGCGGTCGCTCTTCACCCTCCCACTTGCCAAACTTCTCGCCGATGAAGTCGCTCATTATTTTAGGCTCAAGGCTGGTATTTTTCAAGGGTTGGCTATTATTTCTTTGCTAATTCGGATTCTAACATCTCCGCAACTCTTCTCATACGTCTAAGGACTCTATCTAGTGAATCTTGTACATTACGAATTACCTGACTTGAATCTTCACCATTCATTCGATGGCCAAGAGGTAGTCTGCCACCAAGCAAATTAAGCAGTAACATCAGTTGTTTAGGCTCAATTTTTGATAGTTCAGCAGCCACATTATCAACAGTCAACTTGCCTTTCTTTAGTTTCATCAAGATAGATGATTGTTGCTTTTCATTGAGTATTCTTTGAAATCCTCCTTTTTTCAACATCCAATCTTCTCCTCTTCTTTGATATTGAGCAGTCATTGCAGTCCATAGTGACACTGATAATCGATCAGTTCTTGGGACGCGTTGAACCATGCTACTAGATCGAAAACGCTCCATGATTCTACCAATTCTTGCTTTAGGCCCATCTAGGACTTCTGCAGCCTCGTCTAACGACAGGGGAGGTCCTCGGTTCAGTAATAATTTGAATAATTTCACAGATATAGAATTTCCTTTTGCTTCTTTACCGGGTCTTTCACCAAGTAGTCCGAAATCTCCCATCCATTGAGAAAGAATACTCTCTTCACCATTAGGGATAAGTGGCCTGTGGTCAACAATTCCTAGGCTTAAAGGAGGGTTGTCATTTTCAGGTAATTCTAGAATCAGTCGAGTTTCATCGCGCGCCCATATTTGCTCAATTAATTGTAATCTTTGATTTACGATAGTGCTTGATTGATTAGCAAATAATTCGATAGCCTTTGAGATTGAGCCACCACGTAAAAAATACCTACGCCAACCTTTGCCTTCATTGGTATAGCCAATAATTCCCGATTCTGTTAATCTACTGAGGTGATGATTCAAAGAAGCAGGAGTTAAGGCCAGTTCATCTGCTAACATTTGGGCATCCCAGCCAATATTTGGTTGGGCAAATAAATAATCTCTAAGCAGACGATGAACTGGGTTTGCAGTACCATGGTCTGCCATGTCTTCGCCACGCTTTCTTACCAAGGAAAGCGTGTCGATAAACCATGAAATCAAACTATCAAGATCTCTATTGCTAGTTGGCAGCGAGATTTCCTGTAATCGAACTTTAAACATGACTCTCAAAGATTAGGAGTTGCCGAAGGTCTTTGAATTCTATGCATTAAATGGCTCTCGAGAAGCGAAAAATGTAAGTGAATTTTAACGTCGGTCATCAATCCATTCATAATCAACAGCTTGCGTCCCATGCCACTGAATATTCATATCGATATGTGGCATTAACTCAATACGATCTTCTCTCAAAATACCCCGTCTTCTCAGAACCTTTACTGCTGAATGAACGGTTGCTCTTGTACGCCCAATTCGGCGTGCAAGTTGGGCTTGAGAACGAGGCACCCCCTCTTTTACAATGTCTTCAATTATCAATCTTTGAACTAGAGAAAGGCCGATTGGTAATGCCGATGCAGCTCTTTGTTCGCTTACTGCGATTCCCTTGAGCACTTCGACTTGACTTGGAGCTCCAGCAAAGTAACATGTCCGTCCGTTTACCGGCATCACAGTGATACTTCTGTTAGTTTGAAGCACATCTAAATGGTGTCTTAAGGTCCCGTTTGCTGCGGCTAGTGTGGATTGTAATTCACGATAACATAGTCCTGGATGTTTTTCCAAAGTCTTTAGGATTCTTCTGCGAAGTGGATGTTCCATATTCCTTCTTTTGGTGGAAATGCCGCCAAATGCGATCGCACCTACTGCGCTTGCTGCGGCTGCCATGCCTCCAGCAACACCAGCCATTCCCCCAGCCGCACTTGCAAGGCTAGCCGCTAACCAAGGCCGTTGTCTAACCCATTGAGCAATTAGTGGCACAATTACTGGTTAACCTTCTACTTAGTTAAACCATTCATTGATTGATTCATTTTACCGAACCAGAACGTATCTTTAGATGGGCAACTAAGGGAGATAATAATCTGCCACAGGTAATTCCATGCTCACTTAAACCATAAGCAACTCTAACGGGCGGGCCATCATTTACCGTTCGATTGATCAAACCTTCTTCAACTAACAGGCTCAGTTTGTCAGACAGTGTACGTGATGAAATACCCTCTAGTAAAGCCTTCATCTCATTAAATCTTCTTGGCCCAGCAATGTAGAGAGTTGAAAGAATTTCAATTGTCCATCTTGAACCAAATACTTGCAGAGCTTCTACTGCTGCTTGTACCTCCCAACTAGTATCATAAGCCTCACCATTGGAATAATCAGACAAGGTTTCTCTTATCGTCATGCCATTTTTTATCGTATCATCAATTTTTGATTTGATTAATTCGATTGAATCATTGGAAATATTTTGAACTGGATTAGGCATAATAACACGCTGATAGTGCAAGCCAACGACACTTCCTTTTTTACACTTAGTAAGCCGCTTAAACTAAAAAAACATTAATGGATGCGGTTAATTCCCTTATTAATACTTAAATCTAAGGCACATTAGGTGTAATCTTTAACACCTTGATTCCATTCCAACGGTTTATGAGTATGCTAGCAAATAGTAAAATGATGCTTGGTGCCGCTTTGGCACTATTAGTTTTAAGCGCCCCCCTGTCGATCCTTTCAACAGGTGCGGTAGAAGGCGCGGTTGAGGACAATTTCGAAACCTTCCCAACCGATACTGCCTGTGCAAATGATGATTGTACCGAAGCCGAGGATGATTGGGCAACCAGTACCGGAGAGCGTAGTTATTATGCCTGGGACATAACCAATTTAGATGCTGTTCTAAACGGCAGCGAACCTGTTTATGAAAAGGTTGGACCATTTGACTATGATATCACATATACCCGTGAAATCATTGATTTCAACAAGTCTGCAGGAACAATGACATATAGTGAATCAAAGGTTTACACTTGTGCTGAGGATACCAGAACTCCTTGTGACACTGAAGTGACCACTACTAACATTCCATTCCAGCCACAAGTTGTTGGTGCAACAGGTTTGGCAATTGATGGAATTATGGACGCCACTAAAGCAGGTTTCTCTGCAGGTGCAATGAATCAAGAAATAACCTCATTCAGTGCTGGTAAAGCAACTGCTGAAGAACTTGCAACTAATTATGGAGGCATCCAAGCTGGTGCTATGACTGAAGGTAATCCTGTCAATGCAACAACCGCTTCAACAATGATAGGTGTTGGCTGGTACGATGCTTTTGATGCATTCTTTGCTGCTACAAACGGTTCAAAGCAGAACAACTTGTCAGGTGCTGGCGAGCAATACACCTACACACAAGCCATACAAGGATTGCAACTGGCTGAAGCAGGTGGAGATCCAACAGGTATCACCTTTACAGGTAATGCATCAATTGGAAATCTTTCATCTGCATTAGAATCTGCGGTGATGCCAATTACAGGTGAAGATGCTTCGCTAACTGGTATGCTAGGTGTGTTAATATTATCAGGTCACTGTAATGCATTCCCTACTGAAGATTACAATTACAGTAGCGTCTATGCTGACCTAGCAAACAGTCCAGTATTTACCACTGGAGTAATGCAAAGGGCTGGAATATGGGGATATGCAGATCCTGCTGATATTAATGCAACAATCGCAACAGATTGGGCGGTTTGCTTCGGAGTAGGAGGAACTTTCTCTATGAGTCATGGCGGTGGCGATTCAGATTGGTTTGAAGATCAAACTGGTATGGCAGTTAATGCATCAACCCGTATGATGAACTATCTTGGAGTCAGCATCGATAACGCAGTTGCAATGAATCTACTATTTGGCGGACAGAATACTGAGACTCCAACAGGTCTATTTGCTACCAATGAAGCTGGAACATCATTCGGTTTAGCGAATTTCTTTGCTAATAACGCTTCCACTACTATGGCTGCATATAATTTGGATGCAGCAACTTATGGAGCAGTAGCAGCATGGGCTGGAGGCTGGATGGGCAGCACCTCTTCGCTTCCAATGGTTTTACTTGGCGGCTCAGGTGATATGACTGCTGAAAAATTCGTCAATGTAACACTTGGTGGCAAAGACCCAGTTAGTAGTACCTCAACAACCGATGTTTACTTAGCTAATAGTCTAAATGTAGGTGGAGCATATGGTACTGCTCTACAACCAGCAACGCCTCAAATAGGTTCTGGAAATATCGCAGTAGATGAAACAGTAGCTGGTAACATACTTTACGGGCCATTGGGATTAACAACTAGTACTGGAGCAACATTATTCATGTTTGGTGAACTTACAGGACAAACACCACCAATCAATTTCACCGCACTGGCAACTACTGGAGTTCCAACAGCAGGGACGCCAATGCCTTGGACAAATGCAACAGTGATGGCATTATATCCAGGCTTAGATGTTAATGCAGCTGATGCATTGATGTATATGGTCGGTGTACTGATCTACCAAGGTTTCGTACCGAATTTGTTGCAAACATCTTTCATGAGTGACGGTCCTTACAAGACTCAAACAGTTAACGAGTGGCTATTTGGATGGAAAGACCCAGTTAGTCAAATGGTGGCTGATGACCCAACTGCTCCAGATGCAGGATGGACTAAACTAGAGACCAATCAAACTTATTACGGCTCTGGTGGCATATCGACTGGACCTGCAACAACTTACACGGTTTGCACAGGACACAACTCTGATTGTGACAAGGGTGAAACAATACTTGAAGACGGATCAAATGAGTTAGGATGGCACAACACTGCAATGGCTACTGCAACATTTGGACTTGTTGGAGTTGAAACTCTTGATGGAACAACCGGCGGATTCCTAACCGGCGATGGTGACAAGGTTGATGCAGGAGGATATGCAATAACCGCTGTAACCTGTTCAGGTACCAGTGAAGTCAAGGATATACCAGTTGATGATTGTACGGCAAGTGTTGACCCGACCACAAGGCCAATTACTGCTAAACTAATCAAATCATTTAGTGTATTAGATGCTATGACTCCGGCTTTACCAGTTTACTTTGGAACTGAAATCAATATGCAAGCAGAGCAACTTTCAGGTCTAATTATTGCAGGTGACTCAACCTCAACTTTCTACCTTGACATGAGAGCAGAAAGCGACAGAGCAACAGCACCAGCTATGAGTGATCTACAACCAGTGTTCCAAATCGTTCAATCATCTGAAATAGAAGATGATGATGCTGAGGACATGGAAAGTTCAATCGTCACCAACCAAAATGCATTATCTTACTGGACTAACTTCGATGTACCAACCGATTATGTAGCACTACTACTATATCTTGGTGCAGTAACTTGTTTGGTTCTAGGTGTAATTGCGCTTGGAAAAGAAGAAGAAGAGTCAGACCGATTTGATTAGAAATCAATCTCATCTTTGAAGAGGAGGAGCTTCTTGGTCTAAACATGGCCAAGCGAGTTCTGCTAGTGCGCGGCGGTGCGCTTGGCCGAAATACTGGTCTTGGTGCAGCACATCACAACTTAGTAGATATGCTGAATTCTGGTAAGATTGATGGTTGGGAAATTGCTGAGCAGTGCGAATACCCACTCAAGGTGACCAATAACCCGATATCTAGACTTTGGAATCGATGGATTTCTCATCCAAGAAGAGTGAGAAAATTAGCCAAAAAACTGATTGCAGATGGTCGGTGTGATTTAGTACATATCACCGATCAAGAACAATCTCATTTGGTGCCCAAAAGTTGTGATGTGCCGGTAACAATTACCGTTCATGACTTATTCCATATCTTTCCAGAGAAGTTACGAGTAGGCGAAGATGTGATTGAAGTTGGCGATAATAATCCCGGGTTATTTCGACGACGTGATTTGAAAAAATTGACTCAAGGTCTTGCAAGGTCAGATTTCCTTATGTGTAATTCTCGCCATACCCATAAAGCCTCGATGCAGAATTTCCCTAGTACTTCTTCGGTTTGTATACCGATGGGCATAGATGTGTCAAGATATCATCCAGATGCTCTTGAGCAAGTTGAAATGAATTTGCCAGCCAAGTGTAATTTATTGATAGTCGGAAGTAATGATCCGCGTAAAAGAATGCGATTTTTGTGTGAGGTAATTGGTAGTTTGTCACAAGAGATTAGAGATTCTATCCACATTCATCATGTAGGTAATGGTGGGCCTAATTCTGGGTTGCCGCCCATTATAGATATGGCTAAGGAAAATAATATCGAAAATTGGACTGAGCATGGAGGTTCAGTTTCAGATCAGTATTTGATGACATTGAGAGTTAGATGTGATGCATTATTATTCCCTTCGGTAAGTGAAGGCTTTGGATATCCGCCACTTGAATCAATGGCGGCAGGAATGAAGGTAATTTGTGCTGATTTACCCTCGCACAATGAATTGATGCCAGAGAATACCTGTATTGCAGCCGATGATGCAGATGCTTGGCGTCAAGCAATAAGTAATACCCATAATGAATGGTTAGAAAGTAATCAATTAAAACAAGACGTAACGCCAAATAAAGCATTAATCGAGCATTGTAAAAAATATGATAATCAGGTATTTTGTCAAAACCTCAAAAAAGCCTATGATTCATTGATAAGATCATAATTACCACGGAAATTTTACATTCCATACAATTCCATCTAAAATGATACATTGAATACTTAGCATAATTGAGCCTAATAACATCAAATTAGCACCATCTAAGCCATCTTTGTATGCAGAATATGCCAACATGCCAAACATGATATTGCCAATTGAGGCAAGGGTTAGAACTCCAATGACTAAAACCGGCGTCCAAGAATATTCATTGTTGATATGGAATAATGTACTTTCAAGCCACAGCATTGAAGGAATTAAGAAGATACAGTAAGTGAGAAACAGCCTATTTGCTCCTTTACCATCACCAGAATCTTGCCATGGCCAGCGTAGCTGGTCGATAACCGATGCATCAACAGAATACAAAATAGTCCACCAGTAAATCAACCATCCTATTGCCGCAATGAACATCCAAGGTACGATGAATTTAATCCATGAATGAGGTATTCCGCCCCAAAGAATCATTTTGTTTTCTGCTCTTGCCAGACCATAAACATAAGAAATTAACACTAAGGTTCCCATTATAATCACGCTGGTACGAATGAATTGTCTGGTAATTTCCATGATTTGCGGTAGATGATTATTGGTTTAAATGGTTGGTTTGATGCAGTAACACAAATACGCATTGTTCATGAACATCTTAAGATTCGGCCTTGTTATGCAACCTATACAGAGAGTAGCAATTGTCGGCGCAGGTAACATGGGCTCAGGCATTGCCCAAAAATCCGCACAGGAGGAATTCGATGTCCAAATGGTCGATAGAGAGCAACAATGGGTTGATAGAGGACAAAATATCATTGCTGATTTTCTAACCGAAGCTGTAGAAAGAAGGATTTTCAGTGATTCTCAAGTTGCCGATATTAAATCTAGAATTACTGGTGTTGTGGGAGTTGAAAATACCTCACATGATACAGATCTAGTTATCGAAGCAGTGTTTGAAGATTTCGATATTAAAACTGCGGTTTTCAAAACCTTAGATGAAGCATGCGGTGAGAATACAATTCTTGCATCTAACACATCTTCGTTATCAGTAAATCAATTAGCCCAAGCTACCGGGCGTCCAGATAGATTTGTTGGTCTACATTTCTTTTATCATCCAGCAAAAAACCGTTTGGTCGAAGTTATTCCTGTTAAATCAAGTAGTCAAGAGACAATTGAACGAGTTGTTCAATACTGCAAAATGTTGGGTAAGGTAGTAATTGTTTGTGGAGATAGACCGGGTTTTGTTGTGAACCGATTTTTTGTCCCATGGCTCAATGAAGCATGCTTACTTCTCCAAGAAGGAGTTGGAACTGCTGCGCAAATAGATGCGATCGCCTGTAAAGCATTCAGAATTGGCTTGGGGCCATTTGGCCTAATGAATCTAACAGGACCGCCAATCGCACTGCATTCTACCGATTACCTTGCTGAGCAACTTAATACTCCAAGATATCGTGGAGCAGATAATCTGCGTGCATTGGTTGCTGAAAATAGAATGTGGGATATCGAGGAGGACAACTCATACTCTGAAGATCAATTTACCAAGATTTCACGCCGACTTTATGGCGTTGTATTTGGTGTTGCTGCGCAGATAGTCGAGGAGGATGTGTGCTCTATGGAAGATGTTGATAGAGGCGCTAAAGTAGGGCTTAGATGGGCCCGCGGTCCATTTGAATTGATGAATAAAGTTGGCATACAACAATCACATGCCATGGCTCAAGAATATCTTGAATTATGTCAACAAAATGTTCAAGAAAATTCGTGGTCAGTGCCAGAATTTTTCTCCAAGCAAGCAAATAACGGTTCTTCATGGAATTTCAGTTATGTCGACACAGAGGTAAGTGACGGCGTGGCAACAATTACCATCAATCGTCCAGAAGCGATGAATGCGCTGAATGAAACGGTAATTCATCAACTTGGTTTAGCAGTTGATAACGCGAATTTAGATGATGCGGTTCATACCATAATCTTGGATGGTGCAGGTAAAGCATTTGTAGCCGGAGCGGATGTAAAATTCTTTGTCGATAAAATACGGTCTAATGCTATTGACGACATTGTAGAATTTACCAGTAATGGACATAAAGTATTGAACTCTATTGAGAATTCGTCAAAGACCACTATTGCCTTAACCACAGGATTAGCGCTTGGTGGCGGTTTAGAATTGGCATTATGTTGTGATTATAGAATTGGAACACGTAAAACACAATTTAGATTTCCTGAAACCTCGATTGGAATTTATCCTGGTCTTGGTGGCTCTCAACGCCCGGCAAGAATCTCAGGGATTCCACTAGCGCGTTGGTCTGTTTTAGGTGGTAATTTTATGAATGCACAAATTGCATATGATATTGGATTGCTGACACATTTAGTAGACCTCTCGGAGGTAGATGAAACCAGTAAAAAGTGCAGCCAAGAGGGTAAGCCAATAAATAAATATCCAGGTCAACCGAATAACTTTGAAAGTTCAGTTGTTAAATTTGCCACAGATTTTTACAGTGACAAGAATCTTCCAACCCTTCTCTCGGGAGGTTGTCCTGACGGATATGATATTGACGAAAAAGTAATTTCTAGGCAACTTAAGAATCTAAAATATACTGCGCCAATTGCTTTGGCAATGGCTAGTGAGTTGATAGATATAACTAGTCAAACCTCTCTCCAAGAAGGTCTTGATTCAGAGTTAAACAAGCTGACTGATATATTCTCTACTCGTGATGCATTAGAAGGCTTATCTGCATTAATCGAGGGCCGCAGACCCACTTACAATAACTCATAAGTGTCGTGATTGGCTATGTCAATACTTTACAGCTTTCGCCGATGTCCATATGCAATGCGTGCTAGAATGTCAATTGTAAGGGCAAATCATATTTGTCAACTTCGCGAAGTAATCTTACGAGATAGGCCACAACATATGATGAATATTTCACCCAAGGGTACTGTTCCAGTAATGCAACTTAATGACGGACAAGTAATCGAAGAAAGCCTTGAAATAATGCAATACGTATCGAATTGGCAATTAACTGAACAGGAGCAATACTGGGTATCTAGAAACGATAATGAGTTTAAATTTCATCTAGACCGCTATAAATATCCCAATCGATACCAAGATGTAGACGCCATACAGCATCGCAATTTGGCAAAACAATATCTCGATAACCTTGATGAAATTCTCACCAATCCTTTATCAAATGAGTTAAATGACGCGTTATTCCCATTTGTAAGACAATTTGCTAACCATGACAGAGAATGGTTTGACAACCAAGATTGGCAAAAAATCCACCAATGGCTTGAAACTAATTTGATTAGTAATGAATTCAAAATTTGCATGAAAAAATATTCTCAATGGCATGAAGGAAATGAAATCGTTTATTTTCCGTCTACTGAATAATTGGTAGATGTTTAACTGGCGGGGCAATACCTAGATCCTGTGGGAAGAACATAGATGGTTCTGGAATTGGCAATGGAGTAATTTCATGCCCAACTAAAGCAACTCTGCTAGGTTTTGAGTCGGATAGAATTTTTCTACCTGTCAATGGAGCGATTTTAGCAGAGAAGTTCATTATGTCATCGTGGCTTGGCATATTTTCAGCACTGAGATTTTCTCGACTATTTCCAACAAAAACATAACCCTTGTTCTCAATGAAGTCTGGGTCTGCACGGTTATCCAATGCGGCGAATTCCCGGATATTTTTATCACTCATGTTAATCCCCTTCATCAAGGTGTGACGAGATACTATTCTAGTGTCTAGAGATGGCATTAAATCAATGGTCTTTTCAAATTGTTCCCAAGCTCTATTATTCCATTTTGGCTTACAGACTCTGTCAAAGATTTCCTTGTTGGGGGCGTCAACTGAAACATATAACTGAGTTGGCAAAGGATCTAATTTCTCAAGAACTTTTGGAAAGGTTCCATTGGTAACTAGCATTGTAGTCATCCCATGTTTATGGCACAAATCGATATATTCTCCTAATCTACGATAAAGAGTTGGCTCGCCATTTAACGAAATAGCAACATGCTTTGGATTTTGAGCGTCAAGCCATTTTTCACGTGGGACTTTTGGATTGCCACCAAAACCTGAAAGCAATCTGCGTTGTGCTCTAACAGACTCATATAGTAATTCAAGAGGGTCCTGATCGGTTAATTCCAATGTGTCCATGTGGGGCTCACGCCAGCAATATGTGCATGCTAAATTACATTGATCAACTACTGGTGAGGTTTGCATACAATTATGGCTTTCAACACCATAGAACTTCCCTTTGTAACATTGGCGATCTCGCAACAATGATTCTTTTGTCCAATGACAAATCTTCACGCCACCATGTTCTCCAACAATGTGATAGCGTTGCTTTTGCAATTTTGCCTTTAATGCTAAATCCATACCCATTTGGTACACTCTCCTATAGCCGTCATCCTCGGTTCCTTGCGGTGTCGGGTTAGGCTCGGATAATAAATCGAGTTTGCTATTAGTTATCAATTCAACTCTAATGGCGGTTTGAACAACGTGAATGAAAATGTGATACAATGAAGGGAAATGGCACATTCAAAAGATGTAGTTGAAACAACCTACTTTTGTTTTTGCACTTATGTGTTGGCATAATTACCGCTGTTTAATATACTGTTAGTGTTAAATATAAACTGAAAGGGAGTAATATGGACCGCGAGTTAGAAACGTATGTAGAACAAGTGATGGAGCAACAAGAATATCGTAGTGGCATTTTTGTAAATTGGATTGATACTATTGTCAATGCGATGGCCAATTACAGAGCGATGCCAGATAGTCGAGGATCGTTTGGCGTAAGAGGTGATTACTAATGGATGTATACTTAGAGCAATATGTTGATGAGATAATGGATAGTCAAGTTTTTAGAAATGGGATTGGATTTTCGTCTTCTTGGTTAAAAAGTATTTTTTCACGTCGAAATAAGGCATAAAATGCTAACCTCCTTAACTGACCGCCCGATGCCGTTGTATGGTTAGGTGGTTGCCACACTTGATTGGCCTGCTAACGCCTATCATTACCATAATTGGTTTGTTGGCTGGTAGTTGGTGGATGGGTGCAACTATTTTTCTTGCACTGGGGGTATATCCTTTACTCGATATAATGTTCGGCAATTCATCTGACACAAATCCATTGGAAGAAGGAAAGCCGTTTAATGCGATTCTTCACCTGCATGGAATATTAGTTCCAATTGTTGTAATTGTTCTACTGTATATTGCATTTGTAGATTACACTGAATATATTTGGCTTGGTGCAATTTCTGTAGGCTTATCAAGTGGCGCTTCAGGAATTGTTACGGCCCATGAATTAGGTCATAGGAGACCTAGGTCTGCTAGTTGGTGGCTCTCTAGGTTGGATTTATTTTGTGTCCTATATTTGCATTTTACTGTAGAGCATAATCATACTCATCACAAGCATTGGGCTAAGCCAAGAGATCCAACATCTTCGCCATGGGGCAGAAATGTCTATTTTCACTTTCTTAGAACAATTCCGTTGCAATTAAAGGGTGCGTACAGTGCAAAGCCACGTGATTTTAGCTATTCAATGTTAATTCAAGCAATCCTAATAATAGTATTATTTGTTATATCTCCTTCAGTACTTGGGGTATTTTTAGTTCAAGCTTTTGTAGCGGTATTTTTACTTGAATTTGTCAATTATTTACAGCATCATGGATTAGTGCGAGGAGATAATCAGCGGCCAAATGCTAGTCATGCATGGGAAAGCCGAAGCAGATGGTCTAGATGGACATTGTTAGAATTACCATTACATCCGTCTCATCATTTGAGATCAAGCACACCTTATCAAAAGCTAGATGCTCATGATGAATCTCCTCAACTGCCAAATGGCTACTACATCATGTTTTGGACTGCATTAATACCGCCTCTATTTCATCATCGGATGAAGAAGAGTTACACCAAGTTTCAAAACAAGTTGGCGAGTAGCAATCCCTAACACTGTTATAAATACCAAGACTTGATGCTGATGGCAAGGTAGATTGTTAATGTTAGAAGTAAATGGTCTTACCAAGTCTTTTGGTTTTGGCAGTAATAAGTTGCAAGTTCTGAAGGGAGTTGATTTACGGTTAAAAAAAGGCGAATTGGTCGCTCTGATGGGTCCATCGGGTTGCGGCAAATCAACACTGTTGAACATTATCGGAGGATTGTTGCCAGGTGACGGCGGAGAAATCAATCTCAATGACCGTAAGTATGGTCTAAAAGGCCCA
>MDTG01143588.1_pt1 | contig 59820 bp, 56 predicted proteins | sample 811421 | NCBI WGS metagenome assembly MDTG01 (sample SAMN05326645, study PRJNA326480) | marine metagenome | isolation source: seawater | place: Pacific Ocean: South East | collected 2011
GCAGTGATAATTGAACCTGTGGCCGGAAATATGGGTCTTGTAGAATCTAGTAAAGATTTTTTACTAGGTTTAAGAAGATTATGTGATGAAAATAAATCACTATTAATATTTGACGAGGTAATGAGCGGGTTTAGATTATCTAAAGGCGGCGCTCAAGAACTATATGGTGTAACTCCTGACATCACAACTCTTGGTAAAATTATTGGTGGCGGGCTTCCTGTCGGAGCATATGGTGGCAAGTCTGAGATTATGAATTATTTAGCCCCCAATGGACCAGTTTATCAAGCAGGGACACTTTCTGGAAATCCTCTAGCTATGAGTGCCGGACTATCTGTCTTAAACAGACTAAGTGATAAATTATTTGAAAAGCTCGAATTAATCTCAAAAAAAATTCATAATGGGTTTCTTGAAAATATTCATAGCACTAGAACAAAAGCAGTCATTAATAGAGCTGGATCTATGATGACCCTATTCTTCACAGAAAATAAAAAAATTGAAAATTATAATGATGCGATTACATGTGATTTAAAAAAGTATGCAAAATACTTCAAATCTATGCTTGATCAAGGAATATATTTACCTCCTTCGCAATACGAGTGTATGTTTATTTCATCCGTATATACTGATAAGGATATTGATAAAATCATAAGTGCAAATAAAAAATCCCTTCAATTAATAAGTTGAAAAAAAATATATTTATTGAAAATCTCAACGGAAATGTAACTTCTCGTCCTCCGGTATGGTTTATGCGGCAGGCAGGAAGAATATTGCCATCTTATCTAAAGTTAAAAGAGAAATATACTTTTGATGAGTTGATGCAAAATAAAGAATTAGCTGCCAAGGTTACGTTACTCCCTTTAGACGACCTAGGTGTTGATGCAGGTATTTTGTTCTCGGATATATTAGTAATTCCGAAAGCATTGGGATTAAATCTTGAATTTACCCCTCTTGGACCTAAATTTCATAATGCTTTGGATCAGGATATTAAGATTGAAAATCTGAAGTTTAATCCTAATAAGCTTGATTATATCTATGATAACATTAAAGAAATAAAATTTCAAAGACCTGAAACTCCTCTGATAGGTTTTTGCGGGGGGCCATTGACAACCTTTTTATTTATGTTCAGAAGAAATGAATCTAACAAAGATTTCAATCACGTGATAAAATTCTTCTATAAGGAAAAGAAAAAATGTATTCAAATACTGGAAATGATAACTGAAGCATCGATTGAATATGTGAATAATCAAGTCGATAGTGGAATCGACTGCTTTCAGTTATTTGAAACCTACTGTGGTATTATTCCTGAGGAAATGTATACGGAAATTATTTTACCCTATTCAAAAAAAATATTAAACTCAGCGATGGAAAAAAATTGTAAATCAATTTTTTTTCCTAAAAATTATAATTTGGGATTAAAAAATATTAATAGTGATATTTGCGATATTGCAAGTATAGATTGGCAATTATCACTCGAATCGGCACGAAAATTGTTATGTAATAGTGTCGGAATTCAGGGAAATATGGACCCTAGAATGTTTTTTTCAGATAAAAAAGAGATTGAAAAATATCTAAACAATTTAACCGGTTTTGGGCAAAAAAATACTAATTGGATATTTAATTTGGGACATGGTTTTATTCCAGGAATAAATGTGGAAAATGTAAACTTTGTAGTTGAATGGATAAAGAGTTACAACTGGAATAGATAAAATGAAAATTGACAATAAATTATTAAATAAATATAATACAAAGGGGCCTCGTTACACCTCATACCCTCCTGCAACTCATTTTTCAGAAAAATACGATGATAAAGACTTCATTAATTCAGTCATCGCCTCAAACACTGAAAATCCACAAAATGTTTCTGTTTACATTCATATCCCATTTTGTCCTCAAATTTGTCACTTTTGTGGATGTACAACAGAATCAGGATTTACAAAACCTTTTATAGAGAGATATGTCGATGCATTAATAAGAGAAATTGAATTTGTTTCGAAATATGTAAATAAAGATAGAAAGCTAACTCAAATTCATTGGGGTGGCGGAACGCCAAATGCAATTTCGTTGAAATATATAAAGAGGATTACTGAAAAAATTCTTCAATGTTTCAGCCTGAATGACGAATATGAAATGGCTATTGAATGTAGTCCTGCCTATCTCGATTACAAGCACATTGAATTATTAAAAAGCTACGGATTTAATAGGATATCACTGGGAATCCAAGATTTTGAGGAAAAAGTACTGGACGCTATAAATAGAGGGAGGCCTAAACGCCCAATTTCTAAAATTATTGAAAAAATTCACGCTGAAGGGTTTAGAGGAACTAATATTGATTTAGTTTATGGTCTACCACTACAAACTTTGGAAAATTTTAATAGTACCATTGAAAAAGCGATAGACTTGAATACAGATAGAATAGTTACCTTTTCATATGCTCACGTGCCATCAATTCTTCCGCGCCAAAAAATATTAGAGGAAATAGGATTTCCATCTGCTGAAGAAAAAGCAGAAATGTATAATCATGCTTACAACAAATTTACTGAGGCGGGCTATGTAGCAATTGGTATGGATCACTTTTGTAGACCTGACGATGAGTTTTATTTAGCTCTAAATAATAACCAGCTCCACAGAAATTTCCAGGGTTACTGTACTACTAGGACTACAGGACAGGTTTATGGTTTTGGCGCATCTTCAATATCCCAGTTATTTTCAGCCTACAGTCAGAACGTCAAAAACGCGGCACAATATATTAAGATGATCAATGAAAAAAATACAGCTGTTTTGAGAGGATATAAACTCAAAAAAAGTGAAAAGATAACGAGAGATGTTATAAACTCAGTAATGTGTAATTACTATGTTGATTTTTCGGAGTTATCTAAAAAATTTGGAATAGAAATTGACGCAATCAAAAAGATTGTGGATTTTAATCCTGAAAAGTTCAAAGATTTTGTGGATTTAAATTTTATGACAATTGAAAATGATAAAATCATCATCTCACAGAAGGCACGTTTATACATAAGGAATATCGCAATGGAATTCGATCCTCTTTTAAATGAGAAGATCGGTACATACTCAAAAACGATTTAGAATGAATAAGACCGGTGTGCTTTTAGTAAATTTAGGAACTCCAGATAGTCCAAAAACTAAAGACGTTAGGAGATATTTATTTCAATTTCTGAATGACAAAAGAGTTATTGATCTTCCTTGGTTAATAAGAAAAATTTTAGTTAACCTTATAATTGTGCCTTTTCGAGCCCCTAGCTCGGCTAAAATTTATAAGGAACTTTGGACTGAAAAGGGTTCACCAATTATTTATCATACTGAAAGTGTATCAAACAAACTTCAAAAATCTCTGGGAAAAGAATTTCATGTGGAGTATGCTATGAGATATAAAAAGCCATCGATAGCAAAAGCCCTTGAAAAACTAAGACTTAAAAATCTTAAACAAATCATTATAATTCCTTTATTTCCTCAGTACGCATCTGCAACCAATGGCTCTGTTATTGAGGAAGTGATGGATATCGTAAAGTATTGGTGGGTAATTCCTGAAATTAGTTTTGTCTCACAATTTTATAATGAGAAATTATTTTTAGATGCTTTCGCAGAAAAAGGCAGAAAATATAATATGGAAGAATTTGATGAGATCATATTTAGTTTTCACGGTCTTCCTGAAAGACACGCTGACAAAGTTTATGAAGATAGTTTGTGTAAAGACAACAAATGTGAATCTGGAATTACTGAGTTGAATCAATTTTGCTACAAAGCGACTTGCTATGAAACTGCAAAACAAATAGCTAAGAGATTAAAACTAAAAAAATCAGACTACATCGTTTCTTTTCAATCAAGACTTGATAACAAGTGGTTGAGGCCTTTCTCAGATGAGGTAATCAAGAATACGGGAAAAAAGGGTGATAAAAAAATATTGTGTTTCTCCCCGTCTTTTGTAGCCGATTGCCTAGAAACAATTATAGAAATTGGAGATGAATATCAAGAACTTTTTGAAAAATACGGCGGTGAAAAAGTTCAGCTTGTTGAAAGCTTAAATGACAGCGATAAATGGATTAAATGCCTACAAAAAATGGTTTTAGAAAGAACTGTCTAGATGTTCAAAATATTTTAGTAATATCGAATATCTGAATTTTATTTTTCTCTAGATATACATGAATGATACAGTAAAAAAAGTCGACATTGTAATTCTCGGTGCTGGCATATCGGGACTGACATTAGGATATCATTTATATAAAAAAAATAGAGACTTTTTAGTTTTTGACTCAAATAAAGCTGCTGGCGGAAATATCTCAACAAAAATCAAAGATGGTTTTGTTTGCGAAAATGGGCCAAATACTGTTCTGGAGAATAATGAGAGCGTACGAAATTTAATTTCTGATCTTAATATAAAGAATGAAGTTATATATCCCAGTAGAAGTAACAATAAAAGATTTCTTATTAGACAAGGAAAATTGATCGAGATACCTCAGTCATTTGGACAATTTTTTAAATCGAATATCCTAAGTTTTAGGGGAAGAATTCGAGTTTTTTTTGAAATTTTTATCAAAAAAAGTGAAACTAATTCTACTGTTTACGAATTCTTCAGAATCAGGTTTGGTAAAGAATTTCATGATAGACTAGTCGAACCTTTTTTAACTGGTGTTTATGCTGGAAATACTCGTAAAATGAGTATGAAGCATGTGCTTAAGAAAATATGGGATTTAGAACAAAATTATGGAAGTATAATTTTAGGCTTAATTAAAAAAAAATCAAGAAATGGGATACCCAAGTCATTTAATTTTAAGAGTGGTTTAAGTCAATTAATAAATACAATTAAACTAGAAATTAGAGATAAAATTAGGCTTAACAGTCAAGTAACCTCAATCTCTAAATTTGGAAATATGTATGAAATAATTATTAATCATGATGTTAAATATCGATGTAATAAGTTAGTATCTACTATCCCGGCTTATGCCCTCTCGGATATCATTTTTGACAAAAAATTTTCTCAAGTACTAAAAAAAATATTATACTGTCCAATATATGTTCTTCATTTAGGATTGGAAAAAGAAAGAATTCATGCGGATATAACTGGTTTTGGTGTTCTAACGAAACCTGCGGATAAAAAAAAGTTTTTAGGAATCATATTCAATAGTAGGATATTCAATACCGTAGCTCCCGTAGGTAAGGATTTAATCACGGTAATGGTTGGAGGCACAAGACAAGAACAATTATTAAAAACAAATAAAGACTTATTGTTAGATGAAATCATAAAAGACATAAGAAAACTAATCTCTTATGATGGTAGAATAATTATGACGCATGATTTTTTGTGGAAAAAAGGGATACCGCAATATGGATTAGATCATGATCAAATAATTAATGAGATAAAAAATTTCGAGAAGAATAACAAAAACTTTCATTTATCAGGAAATTATTTTGATGGCATTTCTGTTAGTGATTGCATTGAAAAGGTTTCTGTCCTGTCCAAAGTACTTTAAATAAAAGAAACTAGAGTAATTTGATAATAAGTGATATATTTTTAACAAAGAGAATGAAAAGCATAAAGTTTTTTTTTGTTGTATTGATTTGGGTTAATGGATTTTCTGTTCAATCTCAAATAAAGAAAATTGAAGGGATTGATTTTCCAGCGAAAATTTCCATTAAAGCAGCAAACGTTGTATTTAATGGTGGAGGTTTACGTGAGAAGATGGGATTTTTAGATTTATATGTCGGGGCTCTGTATTTACCCAAAAAAAGTAGTGATGTAAATAAGATTATAAACAGCGACACCCCAATGGCCATTCGTATCGTTATTGCTTCAGCTCTCGTAACACGCGACCGATTCATCGATGCTTTAGAGCAGGGATTTGAAAATACTACAGTTGGAAAGTATTCCGAAGAAGATATCGAGAGTTTTAAGCGGTTTCTCAGTGATCCTTTTAAGCTAAATGATGAAATTCTATTAACTTATCATCCTGAAGAAGGCACTTATCTTTATAAAAATTCTGAAATTCGGGGAAGTTTTGCAGGCTTGCTCTTCAAACAAGCACTTTTTGGTATTTGGCTGGGAGATAAGCCAGCTCAAGGGAGTCTGAAAAAGAGGATGTTAGGGCTTTAGTTTTTTGTGGTTTTTCGTATTTGTCTTAGTAATAAATTAAGACCACCACCCAGATAAAGTTGAGAGAATGAGGACTACGATTAGTCCGCTTAGCCCTTGAATTAATGTGGCTAGAGTATGATGGCGATAGGCTGTTTTTATATCAATACCTCCCATTTGAGACACAATCCAAAAGTAAGAATCATTTGCATGAGACACTGTCATAGAGCCGGTTCCGATGGCGATAATCACCCAAACCTTCTCTAATTCAGACGTCATGCCGAGTTGATCTAAAATAGGAAAAACAATGGAGGCGGAGGTTATAATGGCTACGGTGGATGAGCCTTGAGCTGTTTTTAAAATGGCTGCGATTACAAAAGGTAAGATTAGCCCGAGATGCGCTAAGGAATCGTATTGACTTAAATATTCGGTCAAAGGCAACTCCTTGATAATGCTGCCAAAGGCGCCACCCATAGCGGTAATCAATAATACCGGGGCCGCAAGCTTCAGCCCTTTTTGAAATCTCATGGAATTTGAATTAGTATGGCCTTTTGTAGATATTTTGTTAAGGTTCATGGCTATTAATAGCCCTACAAATAAGGCCACATTCGGTGAAGACAGAAATTCAATGATAATGTTTAGAGACCTCAAGTTCCATGGAAAAACAGTAATGAGGGTTCCTAACGCCATCATTATAATAGGCACTGCAATTGGGCTGATTGAGGCAAAGAAACCAGGCATAGATTCTTCAGCTATTTGTTTCTTGTCCGGAGTATTTGGCGTGACTTCCGTGGATTGATTCATACCGCGCAATTGTCTATTATTGAGATGATTTGAATAAAATGCACCAATTAAAACTAAAATGAAGGCGACCAATCCACCCCATAAGATCAGAAGAAAAAGATTATCTAATTCTAATTGAGCCGCTGCGGCAAGCGGTCCTGGGGTTGGTGGTACTAGGACGTGTGGGGCGAATAGACCTGTCGACAAAGCGATTGTTAGGGCTAATGGAGGTGTTCGGCCTTCTTGAGCTAATGACTTATTGAGAGAAGAGAGAATTATAAAGGCAGAATCACAAAAAACCGGTATAGCCACGACATAACCAATGGCACTAATAGCAAAAGGAAGGGGCAATCGATTGAGTTTCTTAATTAAGTAGCGTGCAATGGTTATGGTCGCCCCTGAAGACTCTAAAAAAACTCCGATTAGAGTACCGAATACAATGAGTAGCCCTATATTTTCAAAGGTTTTTCCAAAGCCTTTGGTTAACAAGTCTAGCAAATGTATTAATGGGACATTAGCTAATAAGCCCAACCCTACGGATGCATAGAGAAGCACCAAAAATGGATGAATTTTAAATTTGGTAGTACCAAGAACGATCCAAATAACCGCAAGGACTAATAATATTATGGTCCAAATCATGGGCTGATACATTGAATTAATCGCCAAATTCTCGATGATGTGTCCTTAATAAGTTCGGCGCTTTTGGCTTTAGATTCTGAGAGGCTCATGGGGCGGTTTTGAATAGAAAATAGACTAGACAGACCCAATGCATGATGCTGATCAAAAGGACCATTGATGGAGCCAGCTAGACCGATGACCGGTTTATTGAATTTCTTGGCCATTTTAGATACTGCAACGGGGACTTTTCCATGAATTGATTGGCTGTCAATTCGACCTTCTGCGGTGAAGACATAATCGCAAGATCTAATTTTTTCTGCTAAATTGGTCATGGCCCCAAGTAATTCAAAACCTGAAACTAATTCAGCATTGAGCAGTCCATAAAGTCCAGCGGCCGTTCCACCTGCGGCTCCTCCACCCGGCAGAGTGTCGATAGATTTCCCAGTTTTCTTTTTGACTATATGAGCAAATTGCTTAAGAGCGCGCTCTAGAGTTTTCATGTCTTTCTCGCTAGCACCTTTTTGAGGGCCATAAGTATATGTGGCACCTTGAGGGCCAAGCAACGGATTGGTGACATCGCACGCGACTTTCCATTTGATTTCCTCAAGGTATTGAGGTAAAATAATTTGGTTTAATGAACTAAGTGCAGCCCCGCCGTTGGGTAAAGCAAAACCTTGAACATCCAAGAATTGTCCCCCGAGGGCTTTGATGATTCCGGTACCGGCATCATTCGTAGCGCTTCCACCCACACCTAGGATGATTTCTTTAGCACCTTGTTTTATAGCATGCTTTATTAGTAGTCCTGTGCCAAAAGTGGTTGTTTCCCTTGGATTACGGAGATCGGGAACAATTAATTCCAGTCCACTGGCTTGAGAAAGTTCAATCCATGCAACTGGTTTTTTATCAAACATGAAATATTCGGCTGTAATGGAATGCCCCAGTGCGTCGGTAGATTGACTTTTGACCTTATGACCTTTTGTGTTTTGATGAAGAACTTCCAAGGCGCCTTCGCCCCCATCGGAAAAAGGCATAACAGTACAAATCACCTTCTGATTTACCTGCTGAATGCCTTGCGCAATTGCCTCAGCCACCTCAAATGCATTCAGATTTTCTTTAAAGGAATCGCAAACTATAAGGACATTTTGACCCATAATTCATTATTGGTTATTGGTTAAAGTTACAAAATAGCCTCATAGTCGAAAGTTTATTTGCAGTCCACAAAACAATCTCTAACGATTGTTTATTTTTAACATGTGAAAAAAGTGATTCACTTATTATCTGGCCCGAGAAATATTTCCACTGCCTTGATGTACGCCTTCGCACAACATACTGAATTAGATGTGCTTGACGAGCCGTTTTACGGATACTATTTGCATGCGGTTAAAGATCGAGAAGCCCATCCCATGGAGGTGGAAATTTTGAGTGCCATGCCGAAATGTCGTGACACGATTTTACAACAAATAAATGGACTGGCAAAACATCGTAAAGTCTTCATAAAAAATATGGCCCATCACTGTTTGGAGTCTGATCCGCATTACATGGCAGGTTGGCAAAACATAATACTAATTCGACATCCAAAAAAATTATTGGCCTCTTTTTCTAAAGTTATTGAGCGACCCAGTTTAGAGGCCATTGGTTTAAAAAAAGCGTCTGAGTTATCTAAGTTTTTTGATAATGTATCAATTCCTTACCTAATAATTGATAGCGATCAATTGATGGTAGATCCGCCCACCTATATTGAGCAAATGTGTGAGGAAATTGGGCTGATTTATGAGCCTGGAATGTGTAAATGGCCAAAAGGGGGTAACCGGGCTGATGGGATTTGGGCGCCTTACTGGTACAACAATGTTCACCAAAGCAGCGGATTTAACAGGCCTAATATAAAAGACAACATTGAACACTGGAATGACCACCTTGAATCCGTTTTAGAAGAGGCATTACCTTATTATAACCATATGCGCCTTAGGGCATTAATCAATAAAAACACCAATGCTACAAAAATTTGACTCCCGCAACCTGGACTTGAAAGTTTGGGTAAAAGATAGACTTTACCCTCGAGAACAAGCAAAAGTTTCCGTATTTGACAGTTCGGTTCAAGGGGGCGATGCAGTTTGGGAGGGATTGCGGGTTTATCCTGATGGTATCGTTTGCTTGGATGAGCATCTCGATCGATTACTTGCTTCAGCTAAAACTTTAGCGTTTAAGGACATCCCTACTAAAGCCCAAGTGAAGTTAGCTATCAGCCAGACACTTAAGGCCAACGGAATGAATGATGACACCCATATCAGATTAACTCTGACTCGCGGAGAAAAAATCACCAGTGGTATGGACCCGAGACTCAATCAAAATGGGTCTTGCTTAATTGTTTTGGCAGAATGGAAGCCTCTCGTTTATGATAATAGTACTGGCATTAAGATTATATCAAGTAGTCAGCGTAGAAATGCCCCTCAATTTTTGGATAGTAAAATTCACCATAATAATTTACTCAATAATATCCTGGCCAAGATTCAAGCTAATGTAGCGGGTAAGGACGCTGGACTCATGCTGGATGAACGTGGTTTTGTAGCTGAACTCAATGGCAGCAACCTTTTTATGATAAAAGGAGAGGTGATTTATACGCCATTTGCCCATGCCTGTTTGCCAGGTATCACACGAAAAACTGTCATAGACATTTGCGGGCGTCAAAATATTCATTGTGTCGAGGCTGATTTAAGTCTTTCTGAGCTCTATAATGCCGATGGGGTTTTCGCGACGGGGACTATGGGTGAACTGACACCAGTGGTAGAAATCGATGGACGTCAAATCGAAAAAAGTCACCCTCTGATGGAGCGACTTATGACCCTTTTTAAAAATTCGATACGTGAATTTTGCCAGCCACTTAATGATTAAACGGTATAATTTTTCCCTGAATTTATAATATTATATCTCATTATCAACGGCCTAGAGTTGATCAAAATTGGTTATTATTGTTGTCATAATGTCAAAAAAAGCAATGGAAATGTGCTGAATCGCTACATTTTATAAGTATATTTAACAAAATTTAACTAATCCATTATTATGAAAAATGTATTATTTGTGTGTGCCTTACTTTTAAGTTGCATCACTTATGCTCAGACCAATGTTCAAGGAACAGTGGTCGATGAAGCGGGTGTACCCGTAGTTGGGGCCAATATTGTTGCTGTAGGTACTACAGCAGGAACAGCCACAGATTTTGACGGTAATTTTGCTTTGCTCGTCGATGCAGAACCACCGTTTAACCTTGAAATTACTAGTATCGGATATGCCATGCAGAGTGCTATGGTAACCGAAAACAATCAATCTTTGAGCATCATTTTAGTTGAGGGTTCAGAGTTAGATGAAGTGGTTATTTCAGCTTCAAGAACACCTGAACGGATATTCGAGTCGCCCGTGACTATTGAACGCTTTGGGCTCAAAGAAATTAAAAATACTGCATCAGTTGACTTTTACGATGGTCTGGAAAACTTGAAAGGTGTTGATATCAATACTAATAGTTTGACCTTCAAGTCTGTTAACACAAGAGGGTTTGCAACCTTTGCTAATACCCGATTCATGCAATTAGTAGATGGAATGGATAATTCCGCTCCAGCCCTTAATTTTCCATTAGGGAATTTACTTGGAATGACCGATACAGATGTTCAAAGTGTTGAAATTCTTCCTGGAGCAGCCTCTGCGCTCTATGGGGCAAATGCTTTTAATGGTATTTTATTTATGCGAAGTAAAAATCCTTTCGACCATCAAGGAATTAGTGTTTCTTTAAAGCAAGGACAGACGTCTCAAACCTTCCTTGGAAATAATCCATATTCGGATGTAAACTTTCGTATTGGGCATAAATTCAGTGACAAACTTGCTGTGAAATTTAATGGAGGTTACCTAAGTGGTACTGATTGGGGAGCCAACAATTACAATGGTAAAGTTGGTACAGGAAACTCTCGTGCGGACATCAATTACGATGGAGTTAATGTTTATGGAGATGAGGTGTCTACCGATCTTAACGGCGTTGCTCAAGTACTTGAGGGCCTTGGAGTTTTGCCCGCAGGTGCTGCAGCTTTGGTCCCTTCTGTTAACGTCAGTCGAACAGGCTATAATGAAGTAGATTTAACAGACTATACCGCGGAAAGTATAAAAGCGGACTGGGGAGTTTATTATCGTCCATTTGAGGACGATTTAGAATTTTCCTATGTTGGGAAATACGGAACCGGATCTACTCTGTATCAGGGCGCTAACCGCTATGCGATTGATAATTTTATTATGACACAGCATAAATTAGAGGTCAAAAACGATAACTTCTTTGTCCGTGGATACATGACCACTGATGATGCTGGAGATAGCTATGACATGGTATTTACTGGTGTAAATATCAACCGTGCGTGGAAAGATGACGCAACTTGGTTTGGAGAATATGCTGGGGCTTTTGTTACAGCACAATTGGCGGGATTATCTGTGGATCAGTCGCATGCTCTAGGTCGACAAACAGCCGATACAGGCCGTTTTCTGCCTGGATCTGCAGGGTTTCAAAATGCCTTCAATACAAGTATTAATGATCCAAATTTGAATACCGGGTCTAAATTCACTGATAATTCAAAAATTTATCATGCGGATTATAATTATAACTTTTCAGATATTTTCAAGCCAGTTGAAATTCAAGTGGGAGGATCTTTTAGAACTTACAGTCTAGATTCTGGAGGTAGTATTTACACTGACACTGATGGGCCAATTGATTATTCTGAAATGGGGTTTTATACACAGGCCCAGAAAAAAATGGAATTGGCTGATAACTTAGATTTAAAGCTGACGGGGTCAGTGCGTTATGACAAATCTGAATTATTTGATGGATTCTTTTCGCCGCGATTGGCAGCAGGATTTACTATTAACGATAAGCACAACATTCGTGCTTCGATTCAAACAGGATTTAGAAACCCAACTACTCAGGACCTTTATATTGGCCTAGATGTAGGACGTGCGATTTTAGTCGGTGGTGCGAGTAATAATCCAGAGCGAGATGTTCGGGAGTATGGTTTGAGTGCAACCGGACAAGCTATTACCGGTGCTTCAACCTTGAGCGTAGATGGAACGGGGGCCTATAATAACTCATTTTTTGCGAGTTCTGTAGGGGCTTTTGCCGCAACAGGTGATGTTTCAGCTTTGAATGTTGCTAATTCAAATTACGTTAAGCCAGAACAGGTGCGCTCAATTGATTTTGGATATCGTGGTAAGTTAGGGAAATTGATCTTAGACTTTAACTGGTATTATAACACATATAATGACTTTATTTCCAATGAGACGGTGATTTCGCCATTTTATGGAGATGTAGGATTGAGCCAGACTCTTCCTGATGGGACTCCATTGGCAGTCGCTGCAATTGCGAACGGCGATTATCAAGCTTATCAAGTTTATACAAATTCAGAGGAGGAGATCAATTCATATGGAGGTAGTCTCGGACTCTCAACTAAAGTCTTCGGAGGTTATGATTTAGGTGCAAGTTATACTTACGCTATTCAGGATCGTGAGGGAGGAAACCCAGATTTTAGAACCAATTTTAATACACCAAGAGACAAGTTTAAATTCTCTTTTGGTCACACTGATTTAATGGAAAATTTTGGATTTAATACCGCTTGGCGATATGTTGGTGACTACAGATGGGAGGCTACATTTGGTGACGGAGATATTCCGGCTTACAATGTCTTTGATTTCCAAATTAACTACAGAATGCCAAATTTCTTAAAATCAACTTTCAAATTGGGTGCAGCAAATGCTTTGAATGAAGAGTATATTCAAGCTTATGGTACCGGTAGAATTGGTTCCATGTACTACTTATCATGGACAATTAACAATCTTTAATAACAATGACTATGAAATTAAAATATTTAGGCTTAGCCTTGCTTACACTTGGACTTATTTCCTGTGAAAGCGATGATATGAATGAAACGCCAACTCCGCAGCAATCAGTAGCATTAACTGCGGGAGATGCGGATTTCTCAAACTATGTAGCTGTAGGGGCGTCCTTTACTGCTGGAGTATCTGATAATGCAGTTTTTATTGCAGCTCAGACAAATTCTTTTCCAAATACCTTAGCTACTCAGTTCGCTGCTGCAGGAGGTGGAGATTTTAACCTTCCCTATGTTTCTGATAATGTGGGAGGATTATTATTTGGTGGTGAACTAGTTTATCCGCCAAGATTGTATTTTAATGGTTCAGGACCTGCCACTTTAGAAGCAAATCCAACGACTGAAATAACAAATGTTTTCGCTGGAGTTGTTAATAATTTGGGAGTTCCAGGAGCCAAGAGTTACCATTTATCAGCACCGGGTTACGGAGATATTGCTGGTGTCCCGACAGGTACTGCTAATCCATATTTCGCAAGAATGGCGAGTTCACCCTCGATCACTATGTTGGAGCAAGCACTCTCTGTGAACCCAACATTTTTTACGTTATCCGAAATGGGAGGAAACGATGTACTAACTTATGCGACTTCAGGAGGCGCAGGGGTGGATCAAACTGGCAATCCTGATGTAACTACCTATACCAGGTTTGACATTACTGATCCAGCTGTTTTTACGGCTTCAGTCACAGCTGCGGTAGAGGCACTTACAGCAAATGGCGCAAAGGGATGTTTAACGACAGTACCTTACGTGACCTCTTTGCCATTTTTCACCACAGTTCCCCACGCACCGCTTACGCCTGACGCTTTAGGAGGTGCTGAACAAATTGGTACGCTAAACACCACATTTGGTGCTTTGAATGCTGCATTCAATGCCCTAGGAGTATCAGATAGAGCCATTGTGTTCTCCGAAGATGGACCTAGCCCTCTTGTAATCTTCGATAAAGACTTATCTGATATTTCAGAAACATTGACTCCTACTGTTTTAACTATATTGGAGACAGTTAATCCGGGTGATCCTTCAAATGCGTTGACGGCGTCGTTATTTGGACAACAATTCGGACAAGCCCGTCAGGCTACTGCATCTGACTTAGTACTTTTACCTGCTTCTGGTTTGATCGGAACTGTTGATCAGGATAATTATCAAACTGTTTATGACACAGTGTTTGGGGCACTAGTATCAGCAGGAGTACCTGAAGCTGTTGCTGCAGAAGATGCAGCTGACCTAGCTGGTCAACTTTCTGTAAACGGGGTTACATTTCCATTTACTGATACTGGCGTGCTAACAGAGCAAGAGACAGCTCGGGTATTAACAGCAACTGATGCATACAATGCTTCGGTGGATGCTATTTGTACTCAGTATGACTTGGCAAAAGTAGACTTAAGAGTAATTCTCGAAGGAGCTAGTCAATCAGGGGTTATGTTTGATGACTTTATGATGACTACACAATTCGTTTTTGGTGGTTTAGTTAGTCTTGACGGCATTCACTTTTCGGCAAGAGGTTATGCTCTCATGGCAAATGCCTTTTTAGAGGCTATTGATTCACAATATGGATCGAATTTCATTGAGGCTGGACGACGTGCTTATGCCAATGATTTCCCAGTACAGTATCCGCCAGAATTACAATAAATAGATAGATTAAAACTCGGCAATACACCTCCATGATTGCGGTCATGGAGGTGTATTGTTTTTAAGGTTTAATAAGCCGAATTTATTTGCTCTTTTCCTTTGTTTTTTTTACCTAATATGACCTATCTTTGCAGCGATTTTGAAGGGCAAAAAATGCCCTTCCAACAAAAAAAAGAATTATAAATGGCACAAATTAAAGGCAAAGTTTCTCAAATCATTGGTCCCGTTGTTGATATTGTTTTTGATAGCGATGTATCCCTACCAAAAATTTATGATTCACTAGAGGTACAAAATAGCGGCCAAACTCTGGTGTTGGAAGTTCAATCGCACATTGGCGAGAATTCAGTTCGAACTATATCCATGGATTCGACAGATGGATTGAGCCGAGGCGCCGAGGCATTAGTTACTGGAGCACCAATTCAGATGCCAATTGGCGAAGAAGTTTATGGACGTTTGTTTAATGTAATTGGCGACGCGATAGATGGTATTGGTGATTTACCAAAGTCAGGTGACAAAGGATTACCAATTCATCGTGAAGCTCCTAAATTTGAAGACTTATCAACGTCAACCGAAGTCCTTTTTACGGGAATTAAGGTTATTGATCTGATCGAGCCTTATGCCAAAGGGGGTAAAATCGGTCTTTTTGGTGGTGCTGGAGTTGGAAAAACCGTACTGATTCAGGAATTAATTAATAATATTGCCAAAGGACACGGGGGATTATCTGTATTTGCTGGTGTTGGGGAGCGCACTCGAGAAGGAAATGACCTTCTGAGAGAAATGCTTGAATCGGGTATCATCAAATATGGTGAGGACTTCATGCACTCCATGGAAGCCGGAGGATGGGACCTGTCTAAGGTGGATAAAAAAGCTATGAAGGACTCCAAAGCAACTTTTGTTTTTGGGCAAATGAACGAGCCTCCAGGAGCACGGGCTCGAGTTGCTTTATCAGGATTGACCATTGCTGAATATTTTCGTGACGGTGCCGGTGATGGACAAGGAAAAGATGTATTGTTCTTCGTCGATAATATCTTCCGTTTCACTCAGGCCGGGTCTGAGGTATCGGCATTATTAGGCCGTATGCCTTCAGCGGTAGGCTATCAGCCCACACTGGCCACTGAAATGGGGGCGATGCAGGAAAGAATTACTTCTACAAAAAAAGGATCAATTACTTCTGTACAGGCAGTTTACGTGCCTGCGGATGACCTGACAGATCCAGCACCAGCCACAACATTTGCCCACCTAGATGCTACCACAGTATTATCTCGTAAAATTGCTGAATTGGGGATTTATCCAGCGGTAGATCCATTGGATTCAACCTCGCGAATACTAACATCTGAAATCTTAGGTGATGATCACTACGGATGTGCCCAGCGTGTTAAAGAGCTTTTGCAACGCTATAAAGAACTGCAGGACATAATTGCCATCCTGGGTATGGAAGAATTATCTGAGGAAGATAAAATGGCTGTGGGCCGAGCAAGACGTGTTCAGCGCTTTTTATCTCAGCCATTTCATGTAGCGGAGCAGTTCACAGGAATTCCTGGGGTCTTAGTTGACATCAAGGATACCATCAAAGGGTTTAATATGATTATGGATGGTGAATTGGATCACCTGCCTGAGGCTGCCTTTAATCTTAAAGGAACGATTGAAGAGGCAATCGAGGCCGGAGAAAAAATGCTTGCCGAAGCTTAATTATAAATATCTATACACATGATGTACTTAGAGATTGTAACACCAGAAGCTTCTTTAGTTCAAGGCGAGGTGAGTAGTGTGAGCGTGCCAGGATCTGACGGTTCATTTCAAATGTTGGAAAATCATGCTGCCATTGTATCTACCCTTGGGGCTGGAGTTGTGAAATTTATAGGAGATCCCGAAATAGCCGAAGCTCACAAGAGTAGATTTAGTCAAAAAGATGGTGCTTGGTCTTTGACCATAAAAAGCGGCACTGTCCAAATGGTGGACAACAAAGTTATAGTATTGGCGGATTAACTGCCTTAATTTAAAACTATAAAAAGCCTCGTATGAGGCTTTTTTTATTAAACTCGATAATGCTTATTCAGCGTTATCCGATGATTAATTTTGTATCTTAACACTATGAATGTATTTCGAATAAACATTGTTTACCTCAAAACTAGAATTCATTTCTGGTCATTTAATAAATACACACTTATTCTTTTATTTCTTTTATTTTTAACTCCTGTTTCCGCTCAAGACAGTTTAGTTGAGTCTCTTGAGCCAGTTATGGTTTCTGGAACCCGGCTGATGATTCCATTTTCTCAAGAATCACGATCAATAACGCTGATCACTGCAAATCAAATTCAGCGTTCTCCGGCCTCGAGTCTGGCTGAACTGCTGCAGCAAGAAGCGGGGGTTGACATTAGAAGACGAGGCCCAATGGGGAGTCAAGCTGATTTATATATTCGTGGAGGGAGTTTTGATCAAACCTTACTGCTCATTGATGGGATTAAGTTAGAGGATGCCCAAACTGGGCACCACACGCTGAATGCGGCCTTGCCTTTGGAACTCATCGAGCGCATTGAAGTTATCAAAGGTCCAGCAGCTAGGGTGTATGGTCAAAATGCCTTTACGGGGGCCATCAATATTGTCACCAAATCGAAATTTGACGATGCTATGGACTTGAGGTTCAGTGGGGGTTCTTTTGAACAAGTCAATGGTGGATTTACCGCTTATAAAAGTGGTCAAAATAGTTCGCATATGGTCCATGCCTCTCGATATACCTCAAGGGGCTACCGCTATAACACCGATTACGATCAGTCAAATTATACCTTAAAAAGCAGTTTCGACACACAAGGACGTCCAATCCATCTATTGGCCAGTTTGTCAGAACGCGAATTTGGGGCCAATGGTTTTTATGCTTCACCTCAAGCCACTGATCAATATGAAGCCACCCAAACGAGTCTTGTTGGATTACGCACTCAGTTTAATACACAACAGTGGCTTTGGACCCCAAGGGTCTATTGGCGTCGAAACCAAGACGAGTATATTTATTTGCGCAACGACCCAACGGTTTACAGAAATTTGCATACCACCAATAAGTTGGCCGCAGAACTTCACGGACAATGGCGAAATGCTTGGGGGGTAACTGGTATTGGTTTAGATGTGGCTCAAACCTATTTATCCAGCAATAACTTGGGAGAACGCTCAAGGCTGACCACCACCTTATTTTTAGAACACCGAGCGCAATTTTTAAACAATCGACTTGATTTGATACCTGGGGTCGCTGTGAGTTCATATTCTGATTTTGGGACCTTTGCTTATCCTGGAGTGGATGTCGGTTTTGCGATAAATCCCAATTGGCGCATTTATGGTAATGCGGGATATACCTATAGAATTCCAACTTACACGGATTTGTTCTACAGCGATCCCAATACGCTAGGTAATGCTGATCTCAAGCCTGAAAAGGCCCTTGCCTATGAGTTGGGTCTTCGATTAGGGCGGGGTCCACTTAAATTTTCTGCCGCGTGGTTTAGAAGAGACGCTGATAACTTGATTGATTATGTCAAAAATACCCCGGAAGATCTTTGGCAAGCGGCTAATGTGCGCGGCCTGTTGACCTCAGGTTTAGAGGCTTCAATGAATTCCAGTTTTGACTTAGGCAACATCAATCAAGACCTTCGGCTGAGTTATGTGCAAATCAATGACGATTTAGCCATCGCTCCTGAGGAATTATCCCGTTATTCGATTAATTCTTTCAAGCATCGGGTCGTTGGTCAATGGGGTGCAAATTGGTCTAAACACTGGGAAACAAGTTTTTTGTATAAATACGGTTCACGCCAAGACCAAGACCCCTTCAATGTGGTGGACTTTTCCCTTTTGTATCACCAAGAGCGATACACCCTTCGCATGGCTGCCGAAAATATTTTTAATGCAGATTACAGCGAGACCAATCTGGTACCCATGCCTAAGGGTGCTGTAATGCTCGAGTTGATTTACAAATTACTGCCCTGATGGATTTGCAAAGGATAGAGCGTATTTCAAAACCAACCAAAGCTGAATTCCATAATAATTACTATAAGCCTCAAAAACCAGTTATTATCGGGGGAGGTATTGATCATTGGCCCGCCTTTAAGAAGTGGAATTTTGATTACATAAGGTCGGTGGCTGGAGATAAGATTGTTCCGTTGTACGACGATCGTCCAGTTGATTATAAGGATGGATTTAACCAGCCGCATGCCCGAATGAATATGAGGGAGTATATTAAACTTTTGGAGAGTGAACCCACTAAGTTTCGCATATTTCTGTGGAATTTGCTTAAAGAAGTCCCCGAGTTACAGGCAGATTATGGCAGCATTGATTTTGGATTGCCGGTACTGAGAGGATTGCCCATGTTGTTTTTTGGCGGTCAACAGAGTTATACGTTCATGCATTACGACATTGATTTGGCCAATATTTTTCACATTCATTTTCAGGGTGAAAAGAAGGTGATTTTATTCAATCAAAGTCAGACCGATTTCATATACAAAGTACCTTATTCATTGATTGTTCGTGAAGATATCGATTTTTCAAACCCTGATTATCAAAAGTGGCCCGCCTTAAAATACGCACAAGGCTACCAAGGGGTATTGCGGCACGGAGATGTGTTGTACATGCCCGAGGGATATTGGCATTATATGCGCTATATTACAGCGGGATTTTCAATGAGTTTGAGAGCGATGCCGCGCAGACCAAAGCACCTAGCTAAAGCAGTCTATAACATCTTGTTCATGCGCTATTACGATCAGTTGATGCGTCGATTGCAAGGGCAGGCCTGGATCGATAAAAAAAATAAGGTTGCGGTCAAGCGAACTCAACAAAATATGGTTAATCGTCAAGCTCGAGAAAGAGCGCTGTAAATCAATTCACTTTCCCAACCACGGTAAGCTAAATAATCAAAGAGTTTTCTCTTTCTTTTGCTCGTGTTTTGCTCATAGGACAGGGCGGTAAGTCTTTTTTCAACTAAATCATCGAAGACTTGCAAATACTCAGTTGAATCTATTTCGGACAAGCCTATTTTTATATTATAAGCGCTAACCCCGTGTTCTTTTAGCGTGCGAATGATTCGCTGTTTGCCCCATTTTTTGATCCGGAATTTTCCGCGAGTAAAAGATTGAGCAAATCTTGTTTCATTCAAGAAATTATGATGAATCAAATGAGTGATAATTACCTCTTGAGCCTCGGTTATCATCCGCATTTCAATTAATTTTTTCTGTACTTGCCTATGCGAGCGTTCTTGGTAAGAACAATAACTTTCCAATTTTAATTTTGCTTCATCAATGGTGTAAGTGCGTAAACTTTGAGTCATGATTCAAAGATACACAATCAGTTGTTTGTAAGATTATGATTTAACCCCAACAAAATCGACCTTAATTACTACAATTTTGGTTTATTAATATAGAGAATGGGTATAAAAAAACCCCTCTGTTTAATGAGGGGTTTAATTTTATATATCTTTTCCATTTTCATCTTGGAAGTGATATTCTAGGTACGTGTAAGCATCTCTAGGTTGGATTCTGATCCACTGTTTGTGCTCTATGAACCATTTAGTTCGCACAGATGGAAAGCCTTTAGTTAAAAAAGCTGCTATAAAAGGATGTGTGTTTAAGGTTATCTTTTTATAGTCTTTATTTATGAGCTTTTTCAGCTCTTCGCCAATTTTCTGAACCACAACAATTGGGGCTTCGATCTCGTCACCAGCAACCGAATTAGGGTTGATTTCACGTGTTTTTATATTGACCTCAGGTCGAACACGTTGTCTAGTAATTTGAATGAGTCCAAATTTGCTGGGGGGTAGAATTTTATGTTTGGCTTTATCTTCGCTCATTTCATCACGAAGATGATTGAACAACTTTTTACGGTGTTCTGCTTTTGCCATGTCGATGAAATCGACCACAATAATACCACCCATATCTCTCAAACGGAGTTGTCTGGCCACCTCACTAGCTGCCAGTAGATTAACCTCTAAAGCAGTATCCTCTTGTGTTTTAGATTTATTGCTTCGATTACCGCTATTGACATCGATGACGTGCAGGGCCTCGGTATGCTCAATCACTAAATACGATCCTTTTGCTCCCGAAACTGTTCTGCCAAAAGAAGTTTTAATTTGCCGCTCGATGCCGAATTTTTCAAAAATCGGCACTTTGGCATCATAATACTTCACAATATTCTCCTTCTTAGGTGCAATAGCTTGCACATAATCTTTAATTTGATAATATAGGGTTTCATCATCTATATGAATAGCCGTAAACGAATCGTTAAACATATCACGAATGATTGAGGCCCCTCTATTGAGTTCACTCAACACCTTGCTCGGGAGGTGCGCCCCGCGTAGCTTTTTACACATCGCATTCCAGCGATCCATAAGATTTTGTAAATCTCTATCCAGTTCTGCTACTTTTTTACCCTCTGCTACAGTGCGTATGATCACACCAAATCCCTTTGGTTTGATGCTTTTAATCAGTCTTTTAAGTCTCTCTTTCTCTTCGTTTGATTCAATTTTTTGAGAAATTGAAACACGGTCGGAGAAAGGTACTAAGACGATATAGCGTCCAGCCAATGAAAGTTCCGAACTAATGCGCGGTCCTTTTGTGGAAATGGGTTCCTTTACGATCTGCACCAGAATTGATTGATTATTTTTGAGGGCATTATTGATTGTGCCATTTTTATCAATCTCTTTTTTAAGTGGAAAATCCATTAAGGAGTAATTTCTTAATTTACCTGTGCTTACACGTTTTACGAAATCTAAAGTTGACAGAATTTTGGGCCCCAAGTCATGATAATGCAAAAAAGCATCTTTTTCATAACCCACATTGACAAATGCGGCATTGAGACCAGGGACAGTTTTTCTTACTTTGGAGATAAACACGTCTCCAACAGCATACTTGTTGTCCTCTGCTTCCTTGTGAAGTTCGATTAGTTTTCCATCTTTTAAAAGGGCAAAATCAACCTGTTGTGAACTGGATCTAACAATTAATTCGTAGTTCACTTTTTATTAATTTTTATCCCACACCAATTATGTTGGAAGGGATGGATTAAACAATTTTGAACACAGGATCAAAATCAACAAAGTTGATTTTGAATTTACCTGTAGAAATAAGCAAATTGTATGAACTTATTTCAATGTCAAAGAACATTGGGGAAAGAAGTAAACTAAATTACTTCTTTTTATGACGGTTGGCGCGCCTGCGCTTTTTACGCTTGTGCGTTGCTACCTTGTGTCTTTTTCGTTTTTTACCACTTGGCATACGGTATTTATTTTAGCAGTCCGCGATCATCGAACCAATGAATAATTATTTGACTTTAACGTTGACTTTAACTCCCTCAACAAAAATCTTTGCGGGTTTAAATGCCGGGATATTATGAGCTGGTATTTTGATCGTTGTGTTTTTCGAAATATTTCTGCCGGTTTTTTCGGCTCTTGTTTTTATAATAAAGCTGCCAAATCCTCTCAAGTATACATTTTCACCGGACTCCAAAGATGTTTTAATCTCTCCCATAAAAGCCTCAATTGTGGCTTGGACGTCCCCTTTTTCTAAACCGAGTTTATCTGAAATTTCTGCGACGATGTCTGCTTTAGTCATTTTGAAGTGATTTAAGTGGTTTTTTATGTATTGAATCTTGTTTTTACCCCGTTTTTCGAGACGGCAAATATAAGGATTTTAAAATCAAATATTCAAATCGTAAAGTATTAAAATATAATTACATAAACCTTATTTTTGACATGTGAAGAGTGTTCAATCAACAATAAATAAAATACTGATTTCATGGTATTTAAAAAACCGGAGAGATCTTCCGTGGCGTCGTAATTCAGATCCTTATCAGGTTTGGTTATCTGAAATTATATTACAACAAACACAAGTCGCTCAAGGCTTACCATATTATGAGAAATTTGTGGATCGTTTTCCAACAGTCATTCAATTAGCTCAGGCTGATGAACAAGAAGTACTAAAACTTTGGCAAGGTTTAGGTTATTATTCACGCGCTCGTAATTTACATCAAACTGCCCGACGAATTGTTGATGATTTCAACGCTCAGTTCCCCAATAATTATGATACTTTGCTCAGCCTAAAAGGGATTGGAGTTTATACCGCGAGTGCAATTGCCTCAATTTGCTTCAATATTCCAAAGGCTGTGGTTGATGGTAATGTATACAGAGTACTGAGTCGTGTATTCGGGGTAGACCAGCCGATAAACCAATCTATTGGAATAAAGTTATTTCAGAACCTTGCAAATAAATATCTTGACTATGATGATCCAGGAACTTATAATCAAGCCATAATGGAATTTGGTGCCTTGCATTGCACTCCCAAGAATCCGAATTGCCATCATTGCCCTTTAAGTCTTCGCTGTATTGCTTTTGCCACTGGCCGGATCGATCAACTACCTGTTTCGATTAAAAAATTTAAAGTAAAGACCCAGAACTATAACTTTTTAGTCCTTGAGGACCTTGATGGGAACTATGTATTGGAGCGAAGACCAGAGAAGGGTATTTGGCCCAAACTACATCAATTTCCATTAATTGAATCAAGTTTGCCAATTACACCCGATGCCATAAGGGATTATTTAGTCTCTGAGCGTTCAATAGACTCGGGACAAATCTTGGCTTTAACCAAGGTTAATAATGACCCAGTTGTCCATCGTTTGACCCATAAAAAATTATTGGTAGACTTCTGGCATATTCCTTTATCGATTCGAATTCCAAAAGCCGTTTCGATAAAACATATTGAAGTCTTGGCGGTACCTAAAGTAATTGAGCATTTCATTGAAAAACGCATTCCATTTAGCCTTTAAAAATTAGTTATATTAGTAAGCCTTAATTAATTTTGTAAAAAATCTTTAAAATATGAGTGGAACATTGAATAAAGTCATGCTTATTGGACACACAGGAGATGCGGTGAAAATGACTTATTTTGAAGGTGGTGGTTGCATCGGAAGATTTCCATTAGCGACTAATGAGACATATAACAATCGTACCACAGGAGAGCGCGTTACCAACACGGAATGGCATAATATCGTTGTACGTAACAAAGGCGCTGAAGTTTGCGAGAAATACTTAAAAAAGGGGGACAAAGTTTATATAGAGGGTCGTGTTAAAACCAGAAAGTGGACAGATGACCAAGGTAATGACCGTTACAGTACTGAAATTCAATGTACCGATTTTACTTTTTTAACTCCAAAAAATAATGAGTCCGTGGGTCAAAATCCAGATTCACTAACCCAAAACTCTTCCTCTGGAGCTGATTCGGCTGGGGTTGGACCTGGCACTCAGGAGGATACTGAAGAGGACGACCTACCCTTTTGATATTTCAATAAATTAACTTAAGTGGAACCAGAACCCCCTAGTTTATTATTGTCTGCGTTTACCTTACCCGAATTCTTGGGCGTTGGTGGAATACTTATTTTACTTTTTTGTTCTGCTCTGATCTCTGGGGCGGAAATTGCTTTTTTTTCTTTATCCCGGACTGACCTGGAGATCCAGGAAGATACTAATAGATCTAAAGGCTTGAATATTGTGGCTCAACTTTTGGATGCACCAAAGCGCTTATTGGCAACTATTTTGATCGCGAATAATTTGATTAATATTGCCATCGTTTTACTTTTTGATGCCGTGGCGGCATCTTTTTTTGAGACCATTAATACATATTGGTTACGATTTATGTTGGAAGTAGCCCTCGTTACTTTTTTGATCCTTCTTTTTGGGGAGATTTTGCCGAAAGTTTATGCCAGCCGTAATAAACAACGTTTTGCTCTCTTCATGGCCATGCCTATTAAGATTTTATTTGCTTTATTCACTCCGTTGAGCCAACCCATGCGTAATGTCACGGTCTACTTGGAGCGTAAATTCTCCAAGCAAAAACTCAGTATCAGTGTAGATCGTCTTAGTCAAGCCTTAGAGCTCACTTCAGATGATGAAACTTCCCAAGATGAACAAAAGTTACTCCAGGGAATAGTGACTTTTGGTAATACAGATACTAAAAATGTGATGTGTCCGCGGATGGATATTTTTGCTTTAGATCTGGAGGTTAGTTATCAAGAGATTATGGTTGATATTTTGAATCACGGTTATTCCAGAATACCCGTTTATAAAAAGTCTATAGATCAAATTCAGGGTATACTTTATGTCAAGGATTTACTTCCGCATTTTGACAAAAAATCCTTTGATTGGTCTCAGCTTTTAAGAGAACCTTATTTTGTTCCAGAAAATAAAAAATTAGACGATTTACTGAATGAATTTAAGGAAATGAAAATGCATTTGGCAATTGTTGTAGATGAATACGGAGGGACTAGTGGATTGATTACGCTCGAGGATATTATTGAGGAAATTGTTGGAGAAATTACTGATGAATTTGACGACGAGGATCTCATATTCTCGAAGCTTGACGACCGAAATTTTGTTTTTGAAGGAAAGACTCCACTCAAGGATTTTTATCGAATCATTCAGCTTGATGATATCCAAGAATTTGAGGAAGTGAAGGGTGAGGCAGAATCTCTGGCAGGATTTATTTTAGAGCAGATCAAAGGATTTCCAAAAAAAGACGAAACCATTATTTTTGGCCGTTATCATTTTGTGATCGAGTCTTTTCAGGGTAAAAGAATTAATCAGATTAAATTGACTATCAATGATTAACCGATTTTATTGGCATTTTGTGTTAAATATATGTAGGTTAAAGCCTGATTTCCCTATGATTTTTGGTCTATTGATATTTGTCATTTCGAGCTGTGAAGACCCAGTTTTAGTCAAGCCAGCTGGCCAATTGCGCCTGGATTTTCCCGAGGCGATCTACACAAATCATGAATCTTTATGTCCATATCATTTTGAGATCAATCAAGGAGTCCGTATACAAGAAAAACCTGATTGCGCCTTGAATATTAAATATCCTTTTATGGATGCAACGGTTTATTTAACATTACAAGAGATCAATCGGGATTTATCGCAATTGCTCAGTGACGCACAAAAATTGACTTATGACCACAGTATCAAGGCCAGTCAAATATTGGAACAACCGAGATTCGATCCAGAACATCAAGTTTACGGTATGTACTATGCTATCAACGGCGATGCCGCGTCTCAGGCACAATTTTATCTTACCGACAGTACCCGTTATTTTTTGACAGGTGCCTTGTATTTCAATACCAAGCCAAATTTTGATTCGCTTTACCCAGCTATTAGATATGTACGTCGGGATATACGCCACTTGATGGAAACCTTAAGATGGCGGTAAATACCTGAGCTTATGGACAAGAAATGGCTTTATTTATTACTACTCTCCCTTATTTGGGGGAGTTCATTCATTTTGATCAAAAAAGGTCTGATTGGATTAACCCAACTACAATTGGGTTCCCTAAGGATAGTGATGACATCAATTATTTTATTTTCTGTTGGCCTAAGGCGGCTCAAAGAGATAAATCGACCTCAATGGACATGGATCACGCTCTCTGCTTTATTTGGTACATTTTTTCCAGCTTTTTTATTTGCCTTTGCTCAAAAGCACATCGATAGTTCAGTAGCATCAATATTAAATAGTTTTACACCATTAGCCACAGCAGTATTGGGATATTTGGCTTTCAGTATTTATACAACTAGACGTCAGGTGCTCGGAGTCATAATTGGTCTCATGGGTTCAATAATACTGATTTTAGCAGGCACAAAAATTAATCCTGAACAAAATCATTGGTATGGCGTTTTAGTAATGATTGCTTCAGTGTGCTACGCACTTAATGTCAATATAATAAAAAAGTACCTTGAGGACCTTTCTCCACTTGCAATCGCTACAGGGAATTTTGTGGTTATTGCGCTGCCAGCTTTTTTTATTTTAATTGATACTGGCTATTTCAGTCAAGTTATGACCATGCCCCAAATACAGGTTTCATCAGGCTATATCTTCCTTCTTGCTTTTTTTGGGACGGCATTGGCTAAGATTTTGTTCAATAAAATGATTCAAATTGCCAGTCCAGTTTTTGCCTCATCGGTGACCTATACCATGACGGTGGTGGCGGTTGTTTGGGGTGTTTTTGATGACGAGCGATTGAGTTGGCATCAGGTATTTTCTGCTGGAATTGTAATGTTCGGCGTATATTTGGCCAATCAATCAAAAAAGCCTAGTGGCTCTAAAGTGGTTCAAGACGACTTTTAGGAATGTATCGTATACTTTGAGTTATGGCAAAATTCACTTTGCTGAATTAAATTTTCCACTTATATTTGCAGCCTTGTCAGCTAAAGCCATTATTGGTGTTAGGTCAAGAATGAAACATTATAAATTAATTGATACGCCATGTATGCAATTGTAGAGATAGCAGGGCAGCAATTTAAAGTTGCAAAAGACCAAAAGGTTTTTGTCCATCGTTTGCCAGAAAAAGAAGGAGCAAAAGTGTCATTTGACAACGTTCTTCTAATCGGCGAAAAGGACAAAGTTACAATCGGCGCCCCGGCTATAGAAGGTGCACAAGTAGGCGCTAAAATATTGAAGCACCTTAAAGGTGACAAAATCATTGTATTTAAGAAGAAACGCAGAAAGGGATACCGAAAGAAAAACGGGCATCGCCAACTTTTAACTGAAATTGTGATTGAAGGAATCGTTTCCACTGGAGCAAAAAAAGCAACTCGAAAAATAAAAGCTGAAGAACCAAAAACTGCTTCAAAAGTAAAAGCTCTTCCAAAGACTAAGGCCGTATCCAAATCGAAAGGTTCTGCAAAACCTGAGGTTACCTCGTCAAAAGACAAACAAAATTATGCGGCAATGACTGTGGCCCAGCTAAAAGTTTTGGCCAAAGAAAAAGGAGTTTCGGGAATTTCAGGAATGAAGAAAGCCGAGTTGATTGACGCAATTAAGAATTTTTAATATTTTAAAAACTAAAGAAAATGGCTCACAAAAAAGGAGTAGGTAGTTCTAAGAACGGTCGTGAATCAGAATCGAAACGCCTCGGGGTTAAGATTTTTGGTGGTCAGGCTGCTATTGCTGGAAATATTATTGTAAGACAACGTGGTACTCAGCATCATCCTGGGGATAATGTGTATTTAGGAAAAGACCATACTCTCCACGCCAAAGTAGACGGAACGGTCAAGTTCGAAAAGAAAAAAGGTGGGAAATCATTTGTTTCAATCGTAACGCAAGGTGAAGCCTGAAAATTAATCATGTCATAAAAAAAGCCCCATTTTAAAATGGGGCTTTTTTTATATAGTTTCGCTCGTCCGGACCTAAGTCGAGAAGATTTAAAGCTCATGATGTTCAATCCATTAATTTTTGTTTAACTTACTATTCATTGCTTTCTTGCCTTAATATCGATAGTATTCGGGTTTGAAAGGTCCCTGAGTCGCTACTCCGATGTAATTAGCCTGATCTTGACGCAGCTCAGTGAGCTCTACACCTATTTTTTCCAAATGCAAAGCTGCTACTTTCTCGTCCAGGTGCTTGGGTAACATATAGACTTTATTTTCATATTTGTCGGCATGATTCCATAGTTCTATTTGAGCGAGAGTTTGGTTAGTGAATGAATTACTCATCACAAAACTCGGATGTCCAGTAGCGCAACCAAGGTTCACTAAACGACCTTCAGCCAAAAGAATTATGTCTTTACTTTTAAGAGCATATTTATCGACTTGAGGCTTGATCTCCACCTTGGGTCCATCGGCATTGGCTTTTAGCCAAGCTACATCGATTTCGTTGTCGAAGTGACCGATATTGCAAACGATGGCTTTATCTTTCATACGGGTAAAATGAGTGCCTTGAACTATGTCTTTATTACCAGTAGCGGTGACCACAATGTCTGCAGTTTCAATAACTGTTTCCAATTTCTTCACTGCATAACCATCCATTGCAGCTTGCAAAGCGCAAATTGGGTCAATTTCAGTTATAGTCACAATAGCTCCGGCCCCGCGAAATGAAGCGGCTGTGCCTTTACCAACATCACCATAACCACATACCACAACTCGCTTTCCAGCCAACATGATGTCAGTAGCTCGGCGAACGGCATCTACTGCACTTTCTTTACAGCCATATTTGTTGTCGAATTTACTTTTGGTCACGCTATCATTTACGTTGATAGCAGGAAGTGGTAATATTCCATTTTCCATTCGCTCATACAAGCGATGAACACCGGTGGTAGTCTCTTCACTCAGACCTTTAATACCAGGCACTAACTCTGGAAAGCGGTCTAGAACCATATTAGTCAAGTCTCCTCCGTCATCGAGGATCATATTCAAAGGCTGGCGGTCTTTGCCGAAGAAAAGTGTTTGTTCGATACACCAGTCAAATTCTTCCTCATTCATACCTTTCCATGCATAAACGGCAGTGCCAGTATCAGCGATTGCAGCTGCGGCTTGATCTTGCGTCGAGAAGATGTTGCATGAGCTCCAAGTAACTTCTGCACCAAGGACTTGTAGGGTCTCGATTAGCACAGCTGTTTGAATTGTCATATGCAAACATCCGGCTATTCGAGCTCCATCAAGGGGTTTACTTTCGCCATATTCAGCGCGTAAGGCCATGAGTCCAGGCATTTCTGATTCGGCCAATTCAATTTCTTTGCGTCCCCAGGCAGCCAAGGACATGTCTTTCACTTTATACGGCACGTAAGGCACTGTTTTCGTGGGCATATTATTATATTTGATAAATTCCAATTTGACGACAAAAGTACGGAACATTTTTTAGACTCAATGCCACTTTTAACAACCATTAATCCTTGGACAGAGGCCAAAGTTTACCTGTGGAAGATCAATGAATCATTCACGGAGTTGCGCCAAATGATCGCATTGACGGACAAGGCTGAAGAGCGTTTGGCATCTATGAAAAGTTCCTTGCATCAAAAAGGGTTTCTAAGTGTACGCGCTTTATTAAATCAGGCAGGTCTTGATGATAGGGATTTGTTCTATAACGACTTTGGTAAGCCCTTCTTACGCAACGGTCAGTATGTTTCGATTACCCATTCTCATGAGCGATCCGCTATTATTATCGCTCCATATCCCGTTGGGATTGATCTTGAATTGATGCGGCCTAAAATTTTGCGTATCGCACATAAATTTAGCAATGAACCTTCTGAAGATTTAAAAAACTTGATTACCGATCAGGTGACTCAATACACTTATGTATGGACTGCTAAAGAGAGTGTATATAAAATGATCTCAGCCCCTGGTCTTAGCTTTCGCAATGACATTAGTTTTGCAGAGTGGCGATCGATTCGTTCACCTTCTCCTATATCGGGGCAAGCCCTTGATCTGGAAGCAAAGGGTTCGGTTCGAAAAAATGTTATCAATACAGTCAATAACCGACTATTATTTCACTTTAAGGGTTTAGTTCAGGGGGAGTACGTATGTGGTATGACCCGCGAGCTTTAGAAATCAAATTTATCCACAAATTTTTGGATACTGACAAATTGAGTTTAATTCATCTGACTTAATTTTTCGCTCGATGGTAGCAGGTGATAAATAATTTTAGCCTTAGTATTGAGTTCTGCCTTTCAAATTGACTGAAGGTATCCTGGAGCCAAAATGATTTTCGTGGACTGCCATAGAAGAAGTATTATCTTTGGGTTGAATAATAGGATATGGAACCCGTATTTGATTTTTTATTGGGCTCATATAAAGATACCACCGTACTTCAGATCTGCATTGAGGCCGTAGCATTTATTTGTGGCATTCTCAGTGTTTGGTATGCCAAAAATGAGAACGTCATGGTTTATCCAACAGGCTTAATCGGTACTGCACTAACGGTCTATTTACTTTACCAAGCTCAATATCTAGGGGATATGATGATGAATATCTATTACAGTCTTATGAGTATTTACGGTTGGTTTCAGTGGACCCGCATTCAACGTGGGAAGCCCCTCTATCCAATTAGTCGAACTAGTGGAACCGAGCGTTGGATAGGATTGAGATTTTTTATTTTAACCATTATAGTCACCTATTGCGTTTATCGTGCTTTTGATTATAATATGCAATGGTATAGCTATATCGACATGATGACATCAGGTTTATTTTTTACAGCCATGTGGTTAATGGCTAATAAAAAGATAGAACATTGGACTTTATGGATCATTGGAGATGTTATAACCGTGCCACTCTATGCTTATCGAGGTTTAGGGATATTATCCATTCAGTACCTTATTTTTACCATTTTGGCGATACAGGGATTAAACACTTGGCGCGAGACCATCAATCAATCTATTCATTCAAAATCATGATTCCACAAATTATTCTTTTTGGACCTGAATGCAGTGGCAAGACAACCTTAGCCCAAAATCTCCAAATGTATTATGACGGTATTTTGGTGCCCGAATATTTACGGAGCTATGCACAATCACTTTGGGATGCCGAACAAAGGATAGTCGATCAGCGCGATGTGATAAATTTAATTAATGGTCAATGCCAATCAGAGCAAGTTGCTTTCCAAAACGCCAGGAAAGGAGTTTTTGGTGAGGAGCAGGGGATGTGCGCAGTTTTTTATGATACTAATATTCAACAGTTAGAGGTTTATTTTGATTACTATTTTGGCTCTGAATGGGGAGAGTTGCCTTTAGATGTATTACCCCAAAAAAATGAGTGTATTTATTTGCTTACTCGACCGGATATTCCATGGCAAGCCGATGACCTGAGAGATCGCCCTTTGGAACGCGAAGCCTTATTTGGTATCTTTGAGTCCTATCTGAAACGTATCCAAGCCAACTATGTGACGGTTTCGGGTGATATAGAAGCACGAATGGCACTTGCCTGTTGTATGATTAACAAAACATGGCCCCATCTTAATGTTGAAAAAACATGATTTAGTCGATCTCGAGAAATTGGGGATAGATCAGTCCCAAGTCCAATCTCAACTTAACTTGTTCGAGCGTGGGGGATTTGATTTAAATGTACTCCGACCAGCCTCTGTCGATGATGGAATTTTGGCTCCTGATCCCAATCAAATAAAGCAATGGATCCAAATCTATGACCAAGAAATAGACCATCTACAGATAGTCAAATTTGTGCCGGCGTCAGGAGCGGCTTCGCGAATGTTTGGCTTCTTGTATGTATTTTTAAATAATTTTGACCCTGAGACAGACAATTTAAATGATTATTTCTCCCAACCTGGTAATAAGGCGGTAGCTCAATTTTACAATAGGCTAAAAGAATTTCCCTTTATAACGCTAATTCAGAATTATTTGCGCCAACACTATCCTGAATTCAAAACCTGGACGAAAGAACGCCAATTTTACACCATTGTATCTGTTTTAGTCTATGAGCCGGGGCTTAACTTTGGTAGCTTACCAAAGGGCTTAATTCCATTTCATCGTTATAAAAAAAATGTTCTTACTGCTTTTGAAGAGCAATTGTATGAAACTGCTTATTATGCAGCAGTAAAGGGTCAGGTTTTCGCACATTTTACTTGTTCAACTGACCATCTAGATTGCTTTAAGGATGAATTTGAACGAATTAAGACCCGCTTGGAGAGTCAGACCAAATGCATATATAATTTATCCTACTCCTTTCAAAAGGACCGGACCAAAACTATTGTAGTCGATACCAATAACAGGCTATTGAGAGATACTGAAGGAAAATTGGTTTTTAGTCCTTCCGGACACGGTGCTTTAATAGAAAATTTGAATGATATCGATACGGATTTAGTGTTTATTAAAAATATCGATAATGTGATAATCCGACAACGAGTTCCCGATATGGCGTTAGGAAAAAAAGCACTGGCAGGGCTTTTGATTCATCTTCAAAATAAGGTGTATGACTATCTTCGAGCGATTGAAAATAATTCGGATTTTGTCAATTTAGATAAGGTCAATTCATTTTTATGGAAAAATTTTGGGGTTCGTGAGTTACCTAAAACTCTGGATCAAGCCTTTGATAGGTTGTATCGTCCGATTCGTATCTGTGGGGTTGTGGCTAATACTGGTGCCCCGGGAGGAGGTCCTTTTTGGGTCCAAAATGAAAAGCGAACGAGCCTTCAAATTCTGGAGTCGGCCCAATTTAATCAATCCAATTCAGGACATAGGGATATATTGGCTAGGGCCACCTATTTTAATCCAGTCGATTTGGTTTGCGGTCTTAGGGATCACAATTCAAACCCCTACGATTTAGTAAAATTTTGTGATTCAAACATGAGTTTCATTACTGATAAGGTTCATCAGGGTAAACCCGTCAAGGTTTTAGAACTGCCGGGCTTGTGGAATGGCTCTATGGCAGGCTGGAACACCGTTTTTGTGGCTGTTTCGAGTAATACTTTTAATCCAGTAAAAACAGTGAATGACCTGCTAAATGAGGCTCATCGACCAATAATTTAATCTAATATTGAATTTTTTAATCTTTGGACTTGTGCGCATTGATTTTTGATGTAATTTTGACGTATCGTCTCAAAAGGGGTGCTGGTTTAAGCCGGCTGAGATTATACCCATAGAACCTTGAACAGGTAATGCTGTTTAGGAATCGTCACAGTCTCAATGGCTGGATGTATTAAGCCGTTGAATCGGTAATTTTTCAGTAACTAAAGAATAATGACCCCTTTTATTCGTAACTCGATTGCGAATGAAACCTTTATCTCTATTTTTTATTGCCGCATGTGTTTGCGGCAGAATTATGGCTCAAGAGTCTGAACCTAAAGACAGTACTCAAATTCAAACCCTAAACGAGGTTTTGCTCAAGGCGACCAAAGCTAAAGCGCAAGATCCCATCACTCAATCGAATCTCAGCACCCAAGATTTAGCACCTTTAAATTTAGGGCAGGATATGCCGTATTTAATTCAGAATTTACCGGGTGTTGTAGCCACTAGTGATGCCGGTGCGGGAATTGGTTATACAGGCTTGCGTGTTCGTGGAAGTGATGCTACCAGAGTCAATGTCAGCATCAATGGAATTCCATATAACGATGCGGAAAGTCAAGGAGTATTTTGGGTTAATCTTCCTGATTTGAGTTCCTCTGTGGAATCACTTCAGCTTCAACGTGGTGTTGGAAGCTCCGCCTTTGGACCTGGCTCGTTTGGTGCGAGTTTAAACCTGTCTACCTTCAGGAATAAATCAGAACCATCTCTGCAATTACAAAGCAGTGGAGGTTCATTTAATACTCAAAGACATAATTTGAAATTCTCTACTGGTGATATGGGACAAGGTTTTTATTTTTCAGGTCGTTTATCAAAAATAAACAGTGATGGATATATTGAGCGCGCATCAAGTGACCTTGGCGCCTATTGGTTACAGGGGGATTATGAGTCCAAGCGAACTAAAATTAGTTTGATTGGTTTTGGCGGTCGAGAAGTTACCTATCAATCTTGGTACGGGATTGACCAGACTACTTTAGAAGATAACCGCCGCTTCAATCCAGCAGGAGCACAGTATGATGATCAAGGAAATTTAGAGGGCTTTTACGACCAGCAAGTCGACAATTATAAGCAAGATCACCTTCAGTTTTTGTGGAGTCAAGATCTTGGCGCCCGATGGGATGGTCAATTATCCCTGAATTACACCCACGGGCGAGGGTATTTTGAAGAGTATATTGACGCGTGGTATGCCCAAAATATAGGGTTCAATAGTGATGCCGATTTGAGTACTTATGGTTTATCTTCAGTCTTAGTTAATGGCCAAAATATTGATGCCACAGATTTGGTGCGTCGCCGATGGTTGAACAATAATTTTTATGCCATCAATGCCCACATAAATTATCAGAGTTCTGATATCGAATGGACCTCAGGGGTTTACTCCAGTTATTATGGTGGCGATCATTTTGGCGAATTGATTTGGGCCCGTTATGCACCTGAGGCCGACCCACGTATGCGCTATTACTCGGGCAATGGGGATAAAAACGAGACCAGTGTGTTCTCAAAAGTCAATTGGCGTTTGAACGATAGTAATTGGTCTGTTTATGCTGATCTTCAAGAGCGGTGGATTAATTATCGCACCTCAGGCATCACATCAGATATAGTACCTTTGTCTGTGAATCAAACTTATGCTTTCTTTAATCCAAAATTCGGATTGACCCGGAATTTTGGTCGCGATAGATTATTGTACGCTTCTTTTGGTCGATCTCATCGTGAACCCAGGAGAAGTGATTTTGAACAAGGGGTATTCACACCTGAACGACTTGACGATTTTGAACTTGGATGGCGACATAAAGGTGCTTCATTCCGATACAGTGCCGTAGCTTATTATATGCGATATAAGAATCAATTGGTTCTTACTGGGGCTATTGATAATAGCGGTGCGCCGATTAGAGAGACCAGTGGCCAGAGTTACCGAACAGGTCTTGAGTTCGAGGGATTATTGAGTTTAGATGATCACTGGAGCATGAGCGCAGCCTTGGCACTCAGCCGAAACAAGAATATCGATTATGTGGCCTCCATCGATGGCACTTTGAGAAATTTAGGCGTTACAGATATTTCATTTGCTCCGAGTCTCGTCGCTAGTGCCTCATTAATCTATGAGCCTTTGGATGGAGCCCGATTGGCTTGGATCAGTAGATATGTCGGAGATCAGTACATGAGCAATATCGAGAGTCCGGTTTCTGAATTGCCGGCTTATACGGTCCACGATCTTACAGCAGCTTACGAATTATCGAGGCCTTGGATTGGCAAGTCAATGTCCTTTCAGCTTTTGGCCAATAATATTTTTGGTGCGGCTTTTAGCAGCAATGGATATTACTATACTTATGAGGATGATTTTAGTGTCCCTGGTCAAATAACTACCATTGAAGGAACTGGATATTATCCACAAGCCTTATTCAATTTATTGATCGGGGCGACGGTTGGATTTTAGTTGGTAATGACCAGGACGTCGCCATTACGATGAATTCGATAAGGTAACATAGGATAAGCTTGGTTTTCGGTTTGGTGCTGCCCTGTGACTAAATCGTAACTGTTGTTATCACTGCAAGTACAACTAGCAATAACTCCTTCTACAGTCATAGAAGAACAATTATTTGGATTGTGGTTTGGGTCGCTTAAATCGAAAGCCGTGTATAGGCTGTTGTTCACATTGTAAACAACAATCCCGCCGATGCCTTGATTGTTCAGTTCGAGAAAATTACCTGGATATTTTAAAATATTGTATTGAGGCAGGTTCAAATTCAGATTTAAGGCCACGGGTATAGTGTTTAAATAGGGATTGTTGATGAGTCGTGTGTCATCCTCACCACCACATGCTAGGCTAAATAGTAGCGGCGCCAATAATTTCAAATGCCGCGTAATGTCTCGGTAAAATTTAGTCATCGCCGGATTATTATCGAAATGTACAACAAAGTTATCAGAATAAAATTTTTGTATCTTTGTTTTGATCCCATTATGTGTGGGATCTTTTTATTCCCAAGCCCATTTTGCTGGGCTGGGCTTATTTGGTTTAAACGTCTGGATTATGAGTAAAGTATCGTATTACACAGCGGAAGGCTTAAAAAAACTGAGAGAGGAATTGGATCAATTAAGAGATGTTGAGCGCCCCAAGGCCTCGCAAGCCATCGCCGATGCACGAGATAAAGGTGATTTGAGTGAAAATGCAGAGTATGATGCTGCTAAAGAGGCACAAGGATTGCTTGAATTGCGTATTGCCAAGCTAGAGGAAACTTTGGCTTGTGCCCGTTTAATAGACGAGTCACAGTTAGATACATCGAAGGTTTTAGTGCATTCCACGGTTAAAATAAAGAACACTACCAATAATATGGAAATGACTTACAAACTTGTTGCCCAAAGTGAGGCGGATTTAAAAACGGGCAAGATATCTGTAGATTCCCCCATTGGAAAAGGCCTATTGGGAAAAAAGGTGGGTGAATGCACATCTATTGAAGTTCCCAATGGGGTTATGAAATTTGAGGTCCTTGAGATTTCTCGCTAATAGTAATGTCTAGTATTTTTTCTAAAATCGTCGACGGAACAATTCCTTGTTATAGAGTAGCTGAGACTGAAGATTTTTTAGCGTTTTTAGATATTAATCCAAATGCACTTGGACACACCCTCTGTATTCCTAAAAGTGAGGTCGATCAATTGTTCGATTTGGATCGTGATCTCTATTTGGGTTTAATGGATTTTTCCAGATCGGTGGCTCATGCCCTGAAAAAATCGGTTCAATCTGAACGCATTGGAGTTTCGGTAATTGGTCTTGAAGTTCCGCATGTTCATGTTCATTTAATTCCTATGAACAGTATGGAAGATATCAGGTTCATCAAAAAAGTGGCGGTCAGTTCAGAGGATTTAGCTAATTTGGCTAAGACTATAGGGAGCCATTTTAATCATGATCCAAGCGCCCAAAAATAAGACTATAGAGAGGATTACTAGCCCTAAAGCTATTTTTGCTTTCTTCTTTAATTTTAGGCCATGGGGCTTGGCTGTAAAACACTTCTTTTGATAGAGGTAAACACGCTCGATAGCATCGCTCCAGGTCCCTGGATAAACTTCTTGATGGCAATGTTGACAGAATAATTGCCCATTTATATTACTTGAGGTAAGAACTATCCACGAATTTTCTTTTTGGCGCTGAGTGAAAGAGAATACCATACCTCTGGCTGAAAAACAATTTGGGCAATGATTGTTAATGTCTGCCCGATGAATGACGAACTCCTTTTGAATCATGACGAGTATTCTTGGAGGCAAATTTCTAGGGTGCTACCTTGATTTCGAACACTTTTTAAGACCCTGATTTTACCTTTATGGTAATCTTCTACAATTCTTCTTGCCAGAGATAGTCCTAAGCCCCATCCTCTTTGTTTTGTGGTAAAGCCTGGACGGAAAATACGGTTAAAATCTTTTTTTCGAATACCTTTTCCGCCATCGGTTATATGGAGCACGGCTTTCTTGTTTTCCTTCAAAAGGACGATAGTCAATAACCCCTGACCACGCATGGCGTCAATTCCGTTTTTTACTAAGTTTTCAATAGTCCAACTAAAGAGTTCGGCATTTAAGGCGACCATAATTGGCGATTTAGGGAGTTTTATGTCAAATTCAATCAGGTTCGAGCTGCGGCTTTGGAGATATTTAAAGGTTTCTTTACTTAACGCTACAATATCTGTAGGCGTTAATGTTGGCGTCGATCCAATTTTGGAAAAACGATTTGTAATTTTTCTCAGGCGATTGATGTCATTTTCAATTTCAATAATATAGTTTTCAGGTATATCTTGATTTTTCAATAACTCAGTCCATCCTACTAAAGAGGATAGTGGGGTGCCAATTTGATGGGCTGTTTCTTTAGCCATTCCAGCCCATAATTTATTTTGTTCGGCGGACTTAGACGTGTTATAGAAAAATACTAGTGCAATGAAAAATAGTAAAAGAATGAATAATAAGACTAAGGGGTAATATTTAATTTTTGTAATTGTTGGTGAATTTCCATAGTAGATCGTTTGCAATATTTCATCATTATATCGAATCTCAATCGGATTGAATTCTGCACTGAATTGTTTGATAAGGGCTTCACGCTTATTAGGATCTTTGAGCGCTGTTTCGTCTATGTTGTTGGATGAATAAGTGTTTTCCTTATGAGTGTAGAGAATCATTGGCGTAGAGGTATTACCTTGAAGGATGTTCAATATTAGGTTACTGTTCCAGTCCTTATTGGTAATATCGACTTGCTGAAATTCTTCAAAGGCTCCAGCCCATATCGCCATTTTATAACGCTCATTTTCTTTAAGCTGGTTGAACAAGCGATAAGTATTCCAAGCGATTAATGTGACAATAATTGCCGAAACTAACACGAATAACCATCGAGTGAGATCACTTTGAGTGCGCATAAGCTGAAATATCGTTTAAATATAAGGCAATTATGTTAATATTATTCTTGGCGACTTTTTTATGATTTGCTCAATTCATTTACCTTTACCTGTATGTTACACTTTGACCCAAAACAACTACAAACCTCGGAATTACATGGCTACCTTTTAGGCGCTATTGGGCCGCGACCAATTTGTTTTGCCAGCACCATAGACGAGCATGGGCAAGTTAATTTGGCGCCATATAGTTTTTTCAATGTGTTTAGCGCCCGGCCGCCTATTCTGATTTTTTCGCCGGCCAGACGGGTTAGAAATAACACCACAAAGCACACTTTAGAAAATGTGCAAAAGGTGGCTGAAGTTGTGATTAATGTGGTGAATTATGACATGGTTCACCAAATGAGTTTGGCATCGACTGAATACCCAAAAGGCATTAATGAATTTGAAAAAGCTGGATTGACCATGCTAGATTCAGAATTGGTCGCGCCGCCCAGAGTTAAACAGGCGCCAGTTCAATTAGAGTGCAAGGTAACGGATGTCAAGCCCTTGGGCAGCGAGGGGGGTGCTGGAAATTTAGTCATGGCAGAAGTAGTAAAATTACATCTCGATCCCAAAATATTGAGCTCTAATGGTCAAATCGACCCCGAGAAAATCGATCTTGTCGCTCGGATGGGCGGTAATTGGTATAGCCGGTCAAAGCTCGGTCTTTTTGAAGTGCCCAAACCCAATAGGGCCCTCGGGATCGGCATTGACGTTCTTCCACTGGGGATCAAAAAAAGTCATGTGCTCTCTGGCAATGATTTGGCTCAGTTGGCCAATATTAGTGATTTACCCGCTGGAGCTGAATCACTTGACACGGTGAATCCACAAACCCATATTATGGCCAAAGACCTGATTGAAAATGGTCAAATTGATGAGGCTTGGCAGACACTTATTAAGGATAATTAATCAATTAAAATAAACATATAGAATGGAAATACAAGGGACGGTAAAGCTCGTAGGAACGACACAAACTTTTGGTAGCAATGGATTTAGAAAAAGGGAATTGGTAGTTACCACGAACGAGCAATACCCACAGCATCTCATGATTGAGTTTGTGCAGGATAAAACGGAGTTGCTCAACAGCATTACACCAGGTCAATCGGTAAAGGTAAACATCAACCTAAGAGGACGTGAATGGGTCAACCCGCAGGGAGAAACCAAGTACTTTAATTCCATTCAAGGATGGCGAATAGAGACGTTGGAATCTGCCGATTCAAGTATGCCACCCATGCCGCCCGAAGACGCCTTTGAGCCCATTAGCGGTCAAGATGATCAGGAGCACGATGATTTACCATTTTGATTAAACTAACCGCAATAATAGAGACACTTTTTAGACGGTATCTTCCGTCGCCATTTTCTATTGCGCTATTGCTTACAGCTCTAACCTTTTTATTGGCCCTGGCTTTTACTGAACCCCCTGGTAATGAGTCACATTGGTTGGCTCTATTGAGTTATTGGGAAGCGGGAATTTGGCAAAAAGACTTGTTGGTATTTGCCTACCAAATGATGCTGATTTTAGTGCTTGGCCATATCTTGGTATTGAGTCCGCCTGTCGCTCGATTCATCGATCGCATTACATACGGTATAAAAAGTACCAATCAGGCCGTAGTCCTAGTTGCCGTTTCGACCATGCTGATTTCATTTTTCAATTGGGGTTTAGGTTTGATCTTTGGAGCATTAATGGCGCGTAAAGTGGGTGAATCCGCCCAAAAACAAGGTAAGAAAATAAACTATCCTTTAGTTGGAGCAGCGGCCTACGTGGGTATGATGATCTGGCACGGAGGGATTAGTGGTTCTGCTCCGGCAAAAGTTGGTGAGCAAGGACACTTATCTTCTTTAGTCTCATCTAACATAAGCAATCAATTACCCGACTATTTGGCCTATACTGATACTGTTTTCAGCACTCAAAATCTTGTGGTTTTTGGGGTCATACTTCTGGCTGTTCCCCTATTTTTAATTTGGTTGGGTCGATCCACCGATAGAGCTGAGGAATTACTGCACTTGCTTTCCCCTAAAAACCCAAACAAAAATAAAGGGTCCAGTGGCTGGAGTTGGGATGAATCTCGTTTATTGGCCTACGCATTTGGCGCTGCAGTATTGATCGCGTTCTTTGTTAACTATGGCATAGCCCTGAGCAAGGGTGTCGTTACCCCAAACATGTTGAATTTTCTTATGTTGGGCATGATATTTTTCTTGCATGGTCGTATTTCCAACATACTTCGAGCGGTGGAGGAGGCCATCTCTGGTGCCTCGGGCATTTTAATTCAGTTTCCGCTTTACTTTGGGATTATGGGTTTGATGCAAGGCAGTGGATTGGTTGTTACCATCGCAGATTATTTTGTAGCGCTATCCACCCCAACCACCCTCCCGCTACTGACTTTTTTAAGTGCAGCTATTGTCAATATTTTTATTCCGTCAGGAGGGGGTCAATGGGCCATTCAAGGTCCCGTAGTTTTGGAGGCTGCAGTGGCGCTTAAGGTCCCGGTGGCAAAAGTAATTATGGCCTTGGCCTATGGGGATCAATTGACTAATATGCTCCAACCGTTTTGGGCTCTTCCACTCCTGGGGATTACTCGTCTAAAAGCAAATCAACTTTTGCCTTACACACTATGGGTTATGCTTCTCGGCACTTTAGTTTTCGTCACTGCATTGCTCCTTTGGTGACTTCAATTAGAGGTTTGTCAAAAGACTATTACATTTTCATTATCTTCACAAAAAATAAGTTTATATGACAAGGATTTATGGAATTCTTTTTTTCAACATTGCTTTTTTGACCCAATTAATATGGGCTCAAAATCCTTTGCCAAAGGGATTAACCTCACAGGAATTTTCACAACTTGGACGTATTTCTTTTACGCAAAGTAAAGTAACTGACCCTCCAACTGAGCCAGTACGAACGATGGCTGAATGGGAGGAAATCGATTATTTAGTCATTACTTGGGAACCAAACTTTCAAAATATACTGCGTCAAATTGTAGCGGCTGCAGTTGAGGAATGTAAAGTGCTAATTACTACACAGAATCAGTCCGCAGTATCCAGTTATCTCTCGGCGGCGGGTATTGATATGAGTCAGGTCAATTTCATGAATGAAAATTGGGATTCTATCTGGATTCGTGATTATGCTGGCAATACAGTTTACTCCAATAATATAGGGGAGTTAGCTTTGACGGATTGGATATATAATCGTCCTCGTCCAAATGATGATATTATGCCATCGGCCCATGCCTCTGCATTGAATTTGCCAATTTACATTACCAATACAGGCACCAATGATTTAGTTAATACCGGGGGTAATTTCATGAGTGATGGTTTAGGTACGGCTTTTGCCTCTGATTTAATTTTAGACGAAAATGCCCCAGGAAATCCTTATGGAGTTAGCGGAAAAACTGAAACTGAGATTGATGCCATTATGAATGCCTACATGGGGATCGATCGTTATATTAAAATGCCGACTTTGCCTTATGATGTTATCCATCATATCGACATGCATATGAAACTTTTAGATGAGGAGACCTTGCTTGTCAGTCAATATCCTCCTGGGGTTGCAGATGGCCCTCAAATCGAGGCAAATATAGAGGAGGTTGTAGCTAATTACCCCTCAATTTTTGGGACCCCCTATAAAGTTGAATGGATTCCTGCTCCTCCAAGTAGCTCTGGTTTATACCCGGATAATGGAGGGTATTATCGTACCTTTACTAATGCAGTCTTCATTAACAAGACGGTCATTGTACCTACTTATCGCCCTGAGGTCGATGGGCCGGCACTAGACCGTTGGCAAGAATTGTTGCCTGGTTATAACGTAGTGGGTATTGACGTGGATAATTCAGGAGAAAATTTGATTTCTCTTCTAGGAGCTATTCATTGCATCACCCATTCTATCGGTGTTGATGAGCCGCTTTGGATCGTCCACCAGCCAGTAGAAATCGCAGAACCAGGAGCTACAGTTTCCATCGATGCACGAATAGAACACATTTCTGGGATTCAGGAGGCTACTGTCTATTGGCGAGAGGGCACTGGCAATTTCACGGCGGCACCAATGGCTTTTGTTGCTGACAACACTTGGAGTGTTGATCTGAGTATGCCCAATGAGGAAGCTTCAGTTGACTATTATATTGAGTCTACTGCAAATTCTGGTAAAACCTTGTCAAGACCCATTGTCGCACCAGAGGGCTATTGGACCATAAATATTGGTAATTTATCTATAGATCAATTAACCTCTGAGCGATTTATTTCTGCTGCTGTTCCCAACCCAACGCATGGTGCCGTAAAATTTCGTTTGGTACAGTTGCACGAACCAGTTCAGGTTACTGTGCACAATGTTTTAGGTCAAGAGCTTTATCAGGGTGAGATTGTTCAGGGACATGGAATTTACCAGTTAGAATTAAACCCAGAATGGCAAGGTATTTTATTGATAGGATTTAAAGGTTCTTTTGGAACAGTATACCGTAAAGTGCTTAAGCTTTAATCCCTTGGTGGATCTCGTCATCTGTTTTTTTGGATTAATTTGGTCCTGAAATCCTCAATACTCATCGCATGTTCGAGTCTATAATCACCGATAGCGATACGTTCCAGGGCTATTAAATGAGAGCCACTTTGAAGTGCTGCACCAAAATCATGAGCCAAAGACCGAATATAAGTGCCTTTGCTACAGCGTACTTGAAAATCAATATCGGGAAGAGAGATTTGGGTTAAATAAAACTCAAAAACGGTTATCTTTCTGGCAGATATTTCAGTACTCTTTCCCTCTCTAGCTAAATTATAAAGTCGCTTTCCATCTTTTTTGATAGCAGAAAAAATAGGCGGCTTTTGCAAAATATCTCCAGTGAACTTTTGAGCCATTTCATGGAGCATTTCTGGCTTAATATGCTGGTAATCGAAAGTTGCATTTACTTCAGTTTCTAGATCATAACTAGGAGTAGTAGAACCCAGTCTCAAACGCCCAATATAGGTCTTTTCTTGACCTTGAAAGGATTCGATAGATTTGGTCATTTTACCTGTACATAAAATTAAAAGTCCCGTGGCCAAAGGGTCTAATGTTCCTGCATGCCCGACTTTTATTTTTTTTATTCCGAATTGTTGTTTAATCAACCACCTGACTTTATTTACTACTTGAAAAGAAGTCCAATTAAGGGGTTTATTTATTAAAATTATTTTACCCTCCGAGTATGGATTTTTAGATGTCATAGGAGACCCAAAGGGTTAATAAATAAGTGCAGGATTAGTAAGAGTATACCTATACCCACGCGGTAATAACCAAAGATTTTAAATCCAGATTGACCTAGATAATTAATGAAGGATTTTATGGCCACGAGGGCTACAAGAAAACCCACTACATTACCGATGATTAATAAATTGATGTGTTCCTGAGTCAAAGGAAACCCAGTTTGGTAGTAGTCAAATGACTTTTTTACTGTGGCGCCGAACATGGTAGGAACCGCTAAAAAAAATGAAAATTCCGCAGCTGCGGTTCGGGATAATTTTCGTGTCATTCCACCTACAATACTCGCCCCACTGCGAGAAACTCCAGGAATCATTGCTAAACACTGAAATAAACCTATTAGAAAGGCAGTTTTATAATTTACTTCGGTCTCAGAAGAGCCCTGTCCAAACCACTGGTCGACTTTTATCAGCACAGCACCACCTATTATCAACGAGATAGCTACTGTGACTGGGCTTTCCAGTAACGCATCAATGAAATCGTTGAATAGAAAGCCTAGGACTAATGCGGGTAAAAAAGCCACTAAAAGTTTTTTGTAGAATTCGATTGATTGAAAAAATCTCTTGTAGTATAAAACCACAACACTTAAAATGGTCCCTAGTTGAATTGCTATGATAAATAATTTAGTGAACTCATGCTTAGCGATGCCTAAAAATGAGGAGGTGATGATCATATGCCCGGTAGAAGATACGGGTAGGAACTCAGTCAGACCTTCAATTACAGCCAATACGAGCGCTTCCCAATACTCCATAATTAGGTTTTTTTATTTGGTTTTAGGATGGCATAGACTTCGAGACTAAACCCAATTAAAATGAGGGCTGGTGCCAAGCGAATTCTTCGCCAACTGTAAATCTCAGGGTTATATACAATTGGGTCATCACTTCCACCGCCGGACATAAGTACAAAGCCGAGTGCAATAAATACCAAACCAGCAATCATGAACTTGTAGTTTACTTTATCGAAGACAAATGATCCTTGGGCTTGATTTTGTTTTCTTTTTTGTTCCCCCATAATACTGTTAGAGTAGTTTAATAATATAATTCATCACTGCGTAAATTCAAAAATCGATGTGTCGCAAAATAGGTGCTAATACCACTAATGATTACACCAGCAACCAAAATAAAAAGGGCGAGTAATAAATGTCCGCCGACGTCACTGAGAATGTTCAGTTCTGGAAAATACTGGTTGAGTGTCCATATTACTCCAAATAAACCGATCAGAGCTAAGATCCCTCCAATAGATCCGAACAAAATACTTTTATAAACAAAGGGCGCACGAATAAATCCTTTTGTAGCGCCGACTAATTGCATTGTTTTGATGTTAAATCTTTTGGCATATACCGATAATCTTATCGAATTATTAATTAATATGATTGCAATAATTAAAAATATCATACTTACAACTAAGGCCCAAAAGCTCATTTTTTTAATATTATCGTTCAATAGCACGATTAGTGGCTTGTCATAATTGATGGAATCAATAAAACTATTTTGAAGCAGTTGGTTCTGAATTTTCTCAACTTCTTCTGCTGTGACAAAATCAGCAAAAAGAAAAATATCAATGCTATTTTTCAAGGGGTTATATCCTAAAAAATCCATGAATTTTTCTCCAATTAATGCACTGTGCTCCTCTGCAGCCTGTTCTTTCGATACAAAGACCGCTTTTTTTGTATAAGACGCTAATTGAAGTGTTTGTTGTAATTGCTCAATTTCAACTGATCGGGTATCGTCCTTGAGAAAAATGGTCAAAGCAATATGTTCTTTGAAGTGATCTGCTACTTTTTTGGAGTTCAACAAAATGAGTCCCAAAAAACCCAACAAAAAAAGGACAAGTCCAATGCTAACTATTGCCGACACATAAGAAGAAGTCAGGCGTCTTCTTTGGAATTTTTCAAAGGAACGGCTCATAAATTAATTTAATATGTATGTAAAAATACAAGTAATTTTCAGATGTAGGAATACCTTTAGTTTAAACTTTTCTCTTTCAGCCATTAGGCTTAAATTTGCATCCAACTCCGAACCTCTATTAGGCTAATTTTATTGCATTATGGGTAAATATACATTTCGTTCCATCGAGGAAAAATGGCAAAATTACTGGGCAAAAAATCAAACTTTTGCTATCGATAATAGCAGTGTTGGACCAAAATATTATGTTTTGGATATGTTTCCTTATCCCTCAGGATCTGGACTTCATGTAGGCCATCCGTTGGGCTATATTGCAAGTGATATTTATTCTCGCTTCAAGCGTCACAAAGGGTTTAATGTTTTGCACCCTCAGGGTTACGACAGTTTTGGCCTCCCTGCTGAGCAGTATGCTATACAAACCGGACAGCATCCAAGTAAAACTACGAAAGAAAATATTGCGCGTTATCGGCAACAACTTGATCGTATGGGATTTAGTTTTGATTGGACCCGAGAGGTGCGGACCTCAGATCCCGATTATTATCAATGGACTCAGTGGATTTTTATACAACTATATAATTCCTGGTATGATCTTAATGAAGATCGGGCAAGATCCATCGAAACTCTGATAGAAATTTTTGACTCTCAGGGTAGTTACGGTCTCAGTGAAATAAATAGTATTGTTGAAACTCAATTTGATGCAACTCAGTGGCAAAATTTTAGTTTGGCTGAAAAAGAGGCAGTTTTGAGTCATTTTCGATTATCCTATTTGGCTGAATCTGAGGTGAATTGGTGTCCTGAATTAGGAACAGTTTTGGCCAATGATGAGATTGTTAATGGGGTGTCTGAGCGCGGTGGTCATCCTGTGGTTCGAAAAAAAATGAAGCAGTGGAGCATGCGCATTTCCGCCTACGCCCAAAGACTTTTAGATGGTTTAGATCAATTGGATTGGCCTGAACCACTCAAGGAATCACAAAGGCATTGGATCGGGCGATCAAGCGGCGCTTCGGTATGTTTTGATATTGCCGGTCATTCGGATCAAATCGAGGTGTTTACCACCCGGCCAGATACTATTTTTGGTGTGAGTTTTTTGACTTTGGCTCCAGAGCACGAATTGGTGTCCAAAATTACGACAAGTGCACAGGCAAAAGCTGTCGAGCATTACGTTCGGGCCACGGCCCAGCGCAGTGAGCGAGAGCGAATGGCTGACGTAAAAACCATAAGTGGGGTCTTTACTGGTGCACATGCCATTCATCCTTTGAGCGGTGCCGAAATTCCAATTTGGATCGGGGATTATGTATTAGCTGGCTATGGTACGGGTGCTGTGATGGCGGTACCTTGTGGCGATCAGCGGGACTTTGATTTTGCCCGTCATTTTGACCTCCCCATCCCTAATATTTTTCAAGACATCGAAGTGACTAAAGAGGCTTATACCTTAAAAGAACCTTGTGTCATTGGCAACAGCAAATTTCTCAATGGGTTGAATTACGCCAAAGCTTGTAAGGTGGCCATCGAGGCATTAGAACAAAAAGGTTGCGGAAAAGGGACGGTGAATTTTCGATTGAGAGATGCCGTTTTCAGTCGTCAACGATACTGGGGCGAACCATTCCCAGTTTATTATAAAAATGGTGTGCCTCAAATGATCGAATTAGAGCATTTACCTTTGACCTTACCAGAGGTCAGTGCTTATTTGCCAACAGAAGAGGGGGACCCTCCCCTTGGTCGAGCAAATCTATGGGCCTGGGATACGGCAGAGTGTAAAGTGGTTTCTTTGGACGCCGTTGATCACCAAAGCGTCTTCCCTTTAGAGCTCAATACAATGCCGGGTTGGGCCGGGTCAAGCTGGTATTTTTTTCGCTATATGGATCCTAAAAATAAAGATGAATTTGCCGGCAAGGAAGCCTTAGATTATTGGGGTAATGTTGACTTGTATATTGGGGGGAGTGAACACGCTACTGGCCATTTGCTTTACAGTCGTTTTTGGGTAAAGTTTTTGTTTGATCGTGGATTTATTTCGGTGGACGAGCCCTTTAAGAAACTCATCAATCAAGGCATGATTTTGGGTGAAAGTGCTTTTGTACAGCGCTCCAAGGACGGCAAGACTCTGATTTCCGCAGGTTGTGTAAAAGACTTAGAGGTTCAGGGCCTTCACTGTGATATTTCTATGGTCTCTGTTAACAATGAATTAGATTTGGAAGCCTTTGTTGCTTGGCGCCCGGAATATCAAAACGCAAAAATCGTCAAGGAGCCCGACGGTTCATTTAAAGTCAGGCGTGAGGTTGAAAAGATGTCAAAGTCGAAGTTTAATGTCGTCAATCCGGACGATATTTGTAATCAGTATGGCGCGGATACCTTGAGGTTATACGAAATGTTTTTAGGGCCATTAGAGCAGTCTAAGCCCTGGAGTACCGCCGGAATCACAGGGGTACACGGGTTCTTAAAAAAATTCTGGAAATTGTATCACACAGGAGCGCAAGATGGGTTTCTGGTCAGCGATGAAGCTCCAAGCCCTGAGGCCTTAAAAGTTCTACATAAGACCATAAAAAAGGTCAATGAAGACATTGAACAGTTCAGCTTCAACACCTCAGTCAGCACCTTTATGATTGCAGTCAATGAATTGACAAGCCTAAAATCATCTCAGCGTTCGATATTGGAGCCATTGGTTATATTAATGGCGCCTTATGCACCTCATATCGCTGAAGAACTTTGGTCAAAAATGGGGCACAACTCAAGTGTTTCATCAGAGCCGTATCCTTTTTTCGAGCCCAAGTACTTGGTAGAGTCTAATAAAACATATCCCATTTCATTTAACGGAAAGACCCGTTTTACTCTGGAATTGTCTTTGGAATTGTCCAAGGATGACATTGAAGCTGTAGTTATGGCTGATGCCCGGACTCAGGAACAATTGCAGGGACGCGTACCAAAAAAAGTGATTGTTGTGCCTGGAAAGATCGTTAATATAGTCGTGTAGTCCCTCTGATCTCCTCCAAAAAATACCAAGTAATTTTTTGACTACGTCAGATTGTCAGCAAAATCGAGTTTTGTTATTTTGGCATTAGATTTGACCTAAATAAAATAAACTTAAATTAATTATATGTCTGGATATTATCTTTTAGCAGGATTGATTTTTTTCGTCAGTTGGTGGGTGAGCAATACCCTTAAAAAGAAATTTGCTCATTACAGTAAGCTGCAATTGCGCAACGGTTCAAGTGGCAAGGAGATCGCAGAGCAGATGCTTCGTGATCACGGAATTTCTGATGTTCAGGTCATTTCTACAGCAGGACAATTAACCGATCACTATAACCCAACATATAAGACCATCAATTTAAGCGAATCGGTTTATCATCAGAGAAATGCTGCTGCCGCTGCTGTCGCTGCTCATGAATGTGGTCACGCCGTTCAACACGCACAGGCCTATTCATGGCTGACTATGCGCTCTTCAATTGTTCCGATGGTTGGTGTAGCCAGTAAGTTGTCCAACTTTGTAATTATGATAGGGCTAATTTTATCAGCAAGCGGATCCGTATTGGGGAATTCTTTGTTTTTGCTTGGCATCTTATTGTTTGCGACTACCACTATTTTTTCCTTCATCACCTTACCGGTTGAATTTGATGCCAGTAATCGTGCATTAGTCTGGCTTAAAAATAAGAATATGGTAACGGATCAAGAGTTAGAAGGCGCTAAAGATGCATTGAAATGGGCGGCAAGTACATACGTGGTGGCTGCTTTAGGATCGTTAGCTACGCTGATGTATTTCATAAGTATTTTTTTAAATCGGCGTTAGGTCAGGTATTTAGCCGGCTACATTATCAGGGTTGTAACCCATGTATGGCACCTGATTTTCTTGGAATAAAATCCCATGGTCCTCTAACTCTGTCAGAATTGGGCCATAAACTTCCTTAGTAATAGGTAATTGAACTCCGGGCTTTGTGATCACACCATTTAGAATTTTCAATGCAGCAATGGCTACCGGTAGTCCAACTGTTTTAGCCATAGCAGTGTTGGTCTGATCTTGACCAACAAGCACCATATGACTGTCAATTTGTTTTTTCATGCCATCTAAGATATAACCAAATTTGTGATACATAACGATCATATCTTGATCCTTTGGTTCGAGAGTCCATTGATCCATCAATATTTTTTGTAAGGCCATTGCAGGACTGGCATTTCTTATTCCTATAGTTTTTTCTGTATTGAATAAATCTAGCTCTTCAAGTTTGGACCACATCAAATCGTCCTGGTCAATTTTGAGATTATGTCGAAGTTTTAGACCTACTGAGTCGGTAGGTGAATATGGCAAAAACAAGTTGATGAATTCTTTATAAGTAAGATTTTCTGAATTTGGGATACAGTAATTGTCATCAGTCATACCTAATTGTACAAACATATTCCATGCCTTACTGAAACCTATGTGTCTGATAGTCCCACGATAAAGTGTCAAGATGTCTCCAAGTCCGTAAATGTCTCTATATTTTAAAGAGTTTCGGTTCGCATAGGCCTCAAATCTGCCATGGCCCTTAATTTCCAAAAATTCAGTGCGACGAAACAAACGATGATATGGTATATATTTATAGGTGCCTTCTTGAATAAACTCTGCAGCCCCACCTTGACCCGCCAAAATCACATTTCGAGGATTCCAGGTGAATTTATAATTCCAGAGATTAGTATCGCTCTCTGGGGCAATAAGTCCTCCTGTGAATGATTCGAACAAAAGCATCTTTCCCCCTTGATCACGAATCAAATCAATCACTTTCATGGCACTCATGTGATCGATACCTGGATCCAACCCGCATTCATTCATGAAAACCAGATTTTTATCTCTTACCTCTTTGTCCAAATCCTGCATGGCATTACTTATATATGAGGCCGTTACCATATGTTTGCCAAGTGATAGGCAATCTTTTGCTACTTCGACATGCATGTGAGCGGGTAGCATTGAAATTACCAAATCGTGTGTGCTTATAAGGGCCGATCTTTGATGGTTATCCCCAACGTCAAAGGCTATTCCACGGGTATTGGCTATACCCCGAATGTGTTTACTGGCTATTTCTTCTGACAAATCAGCTATCGTAATTTGTAATTCTTCCGCTTGGGAATGCTGCGCCAGATATTGGATGAGGTTCCCTGCAGATCGACCTGCTCCGATGACAAGAATATGACGCATGGACTTTTTTTGTATGTTTGAATTTGTTAGACTTAAAAGCGAATATAAAAAATTAGAATTGGACCATATGTGTCGAAAAGATATATTTCCAGGACTTATTTTGAGCCTGCTCGGAGGAATTACTGTAATTATAGGAGCTGTAGGGGCGCACCAATTTCGACCAAAAATATCAATAGAGGCCTACGATCGTTTTGAAACGGGATTTTTTTATCAAGTATTTCATTTATTGGTATTATTGTTGGTCTGGTCCAGCGATAAAATTTCATCAAGAAGTAAGACTTGGATTTATAGATTTATGGGTCTTGGAATATTGTTTTTTAGTGGTTCTCTTTATTTGGTTGCGATTCGAGAATTATTGGTGTTTGATCTTCTGTTTTTGAGTTACATCGCCCCATTCGGAGGTCTTCTTTTTATTTCAGGGTGGTTGACTTTAGCTTGGGGTATTTATAAAAAAAGAGAGGATAAAGTCGGTTAATATACCTTGGGTTACGGATAGTATTTATAATTTTGCTTGTACAAAAAGACCACAATTATATGTATTTCAATGAAAATTCGAAATCGATTTCGCTGGAACAATACGGTATCTCTGAGGCAAAGGCTCATTACCAACTTACTTCTGAAGAATTACAGGCAATAACTGTTGCCAAGCGAATGGGAGTTGAGACTGAAAATGGAACTTTGGTGGTTAATACCGGGGAGTTTACAGGACGATCACCAAAGGACCGGTTTATCGTTAAAGATCAAATTACTCGTGATAAGATTTGGTGGGGTTCAGAGAATATTCCCTTTAAATCGAGTCATTTTGATGCATTGTATGATAGAGTCACACAATACTTAAGCCATAAGGAATTATTTGTCCGAGATGCTCATGCTTGCGCAGACTTGAACTACAAGCTCAACATTCGAGTGATCAATGAATATCCATGGAGTAATATGTTTGCACTTAATATGTTCCTTCGACCTGATAAGGTAATGTTGGATGAATTTCAGCCAGATTGGTTGATTGTTAATGCACCCGGATTTATGGCAGACCCCACAAGAGACAAGACTAGGCAGCATAATTTTGCGATACTGAACTTTGAGAGAAAAATTGCTTTAATTGGGGGAACAGGTTATACTGGAGAAATTAAAAAGGGTATTTTTTCCGCTTTGAATTTCTTATTACCTGTGACCCAAAATACATTGCCAATGCATTGTTCGGCCAATGTCGGCGAATCTGGAGATACCTCTATTTTCTTCGGTCTATCTGGTACGGGAAAAACGACCTTATCTGCTGATCCAAATCGTCAATTAATTGGAGATGATGAGCATGGATGGACCAAAGAAGATACAGTATTTAATTTTGAAGGGGGATGTTATGCTAAAGTTATTAATCTGAGTGTTGAGAGTGAACCAGACATTTACAGAGCCATTAAACCAGGGGCTATTTTAGAAAATGTCATTCTTAATTCAGAGGGAGTAGTAGATTATTCGGATACCAGTATTACACAAAATACGCGAGTGAGCTATCCCATTTCACATATAAAGAACATTAAAACACCTTCTATAGGTCAAGATCCAAGAAATATATTCTTTCTAACAGCAGATGCTTTTGGGGTTTTACCTCCAATTGCGAAATTATCACCAGGACAATCGGCCTATCACTTTATTAGTGGTTATACCGCGAAGGTTGCTGGTACTGAGGCAGGAATAGTTGAGCCAGTTCCGAGTTTTTCAGCCTGTTTTGGTGCACCTTTTATGCCTTTACATCCGACTTTTTACGCCGAGATGTTGAGCGAAAAAATTCAGTCTGCAGGGGTTGATGTATGGTTGGTTAATACTGGATGGACTGGAGGCTCATACGGTGTGGGACAAAGAATGAAATTGAAATACACAAGAGCAATGATAACTGCTGCGATGAACGGCAGTCTAGAGGCTTCCAATAAGGGTAATTACCATATCCATTCTATTTTTGGGGTTTCTCAGCCGAAAGTTTGCCCAGGAGTGCCATCAGAGGTTCTCAGTCCCAGAACGACATGGAATAATGATCAAGCATATTATAAAACAGCCCATAAGCTGGCAAAATCATTTAAAGAAAACTTTAAGAAATTTGAATCCTTTGCCAATGCTGAAATCATGGCAGGAGGCCCACTGGTATAGTAAAGTTATTTTTTGCTATTGACGCTTTTAATGTATTGTTCGAGGGCCATAGACATTGATGGAGTCTCAGGCGTTGGAGCTTGAATATCCACTCTCAAGCCTTTATTAGTAGCAGCTTTAATGGTTGTATTACCGAAGACAGCAATCCGAGTATTATTTTGTTCAAAATCTGGAAAATTTTCAAATAATGACTCGATCCCACTAGGACTAAAAAACACCAAAATATCGTAGTAAACGTCTCTCAGATCTGATAAATCACTGATTACGGTTTTGTAGAATGTGGCTTGTTTCCAATGAACTCCTAAGTCATCTAAAACCGATGGCACTTCAGGTTTTAGTTTATCAGTTGAAGGCAATAAAAATTTTTCGTTTTTGTACTTTTTTATAAGTGGAGATAATTCGGTAAATGTGCGTTTACCTACATAAATTTTTCGCTTTCGATAAACTACATATTTCTGAAGATAATAAGCCACTGCTTCACTCTGACAAAAATACTTCATGGTATCAGGCACTTTAAATCGCAATTCCTCTGCAATACGGAAAAAATGATCTACGGAATTACGACTAGTCAAAATGATAGCTGAATAATTCGAAAGGTCTACTTTTTGCAACCTTACGTCTTTACTAGAAACCCCCTCAACGTGAATGAATGGGCGAAAATCGATCTTAACTTTTTGTTTGTCGACAAGGCTGAAATACGGAGAGTTTTCAACTTTTGGTTCTGGTTGGGATACTAAAATAGTTTTCACCTTCATAAGCCTCTAAGATTAACACCTATCCCCTGGCTACCTGATAGAGCAGGGCATATGGAGCTATTTCAAGTGCGCAAATGTACAAAATAAAATACAAGAAGTTTCTAAATAGGGTTATGGAATTGCGTCGAACACTGTAAATTAATGTCAGTATTAGTCCCAATAAGAAGAGGATTTTAAAAATAGGAGCGAACTGGTTTACACTCGGAAGTACAAAAAATAAGGCTGCAAATAAAATAATGAATAGAATAGCCATAAGGTGGTGATAACTCAGGCGCTCGTATCGATATTGTTTGAGAAGACTTTGGCAATTAAATATCTCACCTATTAACCAATCAAAACCATATCGCATAAACATATATATTGTTACGAGTATTGACATACGTATTAAGGCCATGGCTTCTATTTTATCATCAATGAGATTTGGATCAATATTTATTACAGTCAAAAATAGCCCAAACGCTAAGATTTGTAAAAATATCATGACTATATGGAAGGGATGACCGATTCCCTTTTTATAACCATTTAATGCAAAGTACTTGTCGTTGAACAGAAGAAGAAAAAGCTCGCTGATTCGTTTAGGAAAATTATAGTGTATTAAGGCCATTATCACAAATGACCCAATTAGTATCAATGATAACCAGTCGCGGTTCAAATCAGGACGAAGAACATGTTCCATACAATTCATAAAAATACGCTAATTTTTAAATTTGTTTTGGCTATTCAGGGTTTCAGTCATGGGGCTATCATGAAAAAAAAGTACCTTTGAGGAAAGTTTGCGCATGACCGAAGGTCTAATTATCATCCCTACTTTTAACGAATCAGAAAACATAGAGAAGTTGTTGCGTAATGTGTTTTCACTTCAACGAACATTTGCCGTTTTGGTTGTAGATGATTGCTCTCCTGACGGCACTGCGGATATTGTAATGGATTTAATGTCAGAGTTTTCAGATCGACTTTTTCTGTTGCAGCGCAAGAAAAAAACTGGATTGGGCAGAGCCTATATTGATGGTTTTAAATGGGCTCTCGAAAGAGATTTTCCTTATATTTTTGAGATGGATGCTGATTTTTCTCATAACCCAAATGATTTGATACGACTTCACAATTGTTGTGTTCGCGATGGTTTTCATATGGCTATTGGCTCTCGTTATATCACAGGGGTTAATGTGGTCAACTGGCCGATGAGTCGGGTACTATTATCATGGGGAGCTTCCTTGTACGTGCAATGGGTTACCGGAATGGGAATTAAAGATACAACAGCGGGATTTGTTTGTTACCACCGAAGTATCTTAACCAAATTAGATTTATCTAAAATTAAATTTGTTGGCTATGCTTTTCAGATAGAAATGAAGTATAAGACGTATTTGAGTGGTTTTAAAATAAAGGAGATCCCCGTTATTTTTACTGACCGCACGCGGGGTACCTCAAAAATGTCAAAAGCTATTATTTCCGAGGCTATTTTTGGTGTACTAAGTATGAGATTAAAAAAAATATTCAACTTATTGGAATTATGAATCAATCCGTATTGATAAAGAATGCACGGGTAGTAAATGAGGGTCTTATCGAAAGGTTAGATGTTTTGATTGTTGCGGACTTTATCCAGGAAATAGGGCCTTCAATTAGCCCAAAATCTACAAATACTCGTGTGATTGACGCTGATGGACTTTATCTAATGCCTGGGATGATTGACGATCAGGTACATTTTAGAGAACCTGGGCTTACTTACAAGGCGACTATTGGCTCAGAGTCTAAAGCAGCCGTAGCTGGCGGGATAACCAGTTTTATTGAAATGCCAAATACTATTCCTCAGGCTACGACCATGGAAAAAGTCGAAGAGAAGTTTGCTATTGCAGCCAAGAGTTCATGGGCCAACTATTCGTTCATGCTGGGAGGTACTAACGATAACCTAGAGGACTTGATTCATGCAGACCCTTCAAAAGTAGCAGGTATTAAATTATTTTTGGGTTCTTCAACGGGTAACATGCTAGTTGATGATCCAGAGGTCCTTGCGTCAATTTTTAAAAAAACAAAACTGGTTATTTCGGTCCACTGTGAAGACGAATCGACCATTAAAGAAAATCTGAAGAAGCAGAAAGAGATATATGGAGACGACATTCCAATCTCCCTTCATCCGGTAATTCGTTCTGAAGAGGCTTGTTATTTGTCTAGTTCTAAGGCGATTCAATTGGCTAAAAAACAAGGTGCCCGTTTGCATGTGTTTCATTTATCCACAGCCAAAGAAACAAAATTATTTCAGGCACAGTCAGACGTCACTAAAAAGAATATCACCGCGGAAGTATGTATTCATCATCTTTGGTTTAGCGATGAAGATTACGATCGTCTTGGAACTAAAATTAAGTGGAATCCTGCTGTAAAAAGTGTCGATGATCGTTCAGGATTACGCCAGGCTTTATTGGATGACCGAATTGACGTTATCGCCACTGATCATGCGCCACACACCCGCCAAGAAAAGGATAATTATTATACTAGTGCACCTTCTGGAGGCCCATTAGTCCAGCACGCCTTAGTTGCTCTAATTGAACTTTATCACCAGGGAGTGCTATCTCTTGAACAAATTGTGGAGAAATTTGCGCATAATCCTGCACGTTTGTTCGATGTGAAAGATCGCGGATTTGTAAGAACAGGTCATAAAGCGGACCTTGTTCTGGTTGATTTGAATGCACCTTGGACTGTAAATAAATCCAATATTTTATATCAATGTGGTTGGTCACCTTTTGAAGGTAATGTTTTTCAAGCTAGGGTTATATATACTTTAGTGAATGGACAACTTGTCTATACAGATGGTAAATTTCCGAAGCGAACCTATGGTGAGCGGCTGACCTTCAATCGATAAATAGTTTTATGTATCAGTTGAATTTAATAAATACTAAAATTGGACAGGGAATTAGCCTATCCTATTTACTGGTGATAATATTTATGATTCCGCTGTTAATTGGTTGCCAGGAGATTCTTCGACCTAAAATGCCTGAAAAAATAATTATGGAAGAAAAGATGGCTGAGATCTTGACGGATGCTTATATAGGTAATGCGGCGCGCAGTAATAACAACCGAGTATTACGTTTGGGAGGGGTTCAATTGGATTCTATAATCTATGCACGATATGATATCGATAGTCTACAATTTGCCACCAATGCATCTTACTACTCTGCTCAAATCGATCCATATCTGCGAATCTTAGAACGTGTAGAGCAAAATATTTCTACTATCAAAAAGTCTCTGGATTCTTTGGCTTTACTGGATGCTGAGAAGCAAAAATTAGATAAAAAAGCTCTGTTAGATTCGGCCAACTCTAATCAGCTCCGTAAGAATTTAGTACCAAGGATCAGTCAGTGATATTGTAAGGTGCTGATTTACAAAGACGCTCTAGCGTTTCGTCAATAGGGGTATAATGTAACCCTGTAATAGTTTCAACTTTACCTCCGTCGTATTCATTCAATTCAAACATAGCATTAATATAGGCCTTGGGTAATTTTTGAGGCCTTCCAGTGAGTATGGCGAATATTAAATCGATATAATGAGCTAGATGACCAACCCAAAGAGGAGTTCGCCATTTTGGAGGTGCTTTAACACCAAGAGAACGGCCAATTTTATTTAAGATCTCGAGATAAGTCAAATTTTGCCCTACTAAGGTCAAACATAAATTGTGTTTTTTTTGCTCCATAAGGTGGATTGAAAAATTTACTACGTCTTTAACATCAATAAATCCTGTTCCCCCAGGGGGGAACCATTTGGGTTGTGTGCTCACAAACTTAAGTAAAAGCCCGCTGCCGCTGTACCAAAAACCTTCGCCTAAAATTAATCCAGGTCTCAAAATTAGTACTTCAAGTCCTTCTTGCCCTCCTCGCCATACCTCAATTTCACCACCGTATTTGGTCAGACTGTAAGGGTCTTTAAATTCTGGAGTAATAATATCTTCCTGTCCCATAAGGAAACTGCTTTGGCCTATGGCTGCGATACTACTGATGTAGCAAAACCTATTAACTTTAGAGGCAAGACAGCAGTTTACTAGGTTGGCTGTCCCCCGAGTATTCGTTTGCTTCAATTCATCATAACGACGCCATTCAAAATTGATTAATCCTGCCAAGTGATATACTTCTTGGACGCCCTCGAGAGCATAGCTCAATGCTGTAGCATCATTGATGTCTCCCTGAATCCATTCAATTTGATCGAAATAAGAAGGGTTATTAGGAAAATAAAATCCAAAAACTTCTTTAACCTTTTCGAGTCTTTTCGCATCCCTATAATAGGCACGGACACAAGTATCTTTTTGAACTAAACGAGCTAATAAATGAGCGCCTAAAAAACCAGAGCCTCCAGTTACAAATATCATTTGACTAAGGTACATTTTTGCTTGAAATTCAAATAAATATTCGTCTGAGAAACTTTAGTTTTTTCAGTGAGCCCACTATCTTTGTATAAAAATACTGATATGCTCCAAAATTTTGTTCAAGAGCTTCAATGGCGTGGAATGATTCACGACCTTATGCCAGAGACCGAACAGCACCTTAATCAGGCTATGCGATCAGCCTATGTTGGATTTGACCCCACGGCAGATTCATTACATATCGGTAATTTGGTCCCTATAATGTTACTTGCTCATTTTCAAAGATGCGGGCATCGCCCCGTAGTATTAGTCGGTGGGGCGACTGGTATGATCGGCGATCCTTCTGGTAAGTCGAGCGAGCGTCAGCTTTTGGATGAAGACACCATTAGACACAATCAAAAATGCGTTCGCCAACAATTGGCTCAATTCCTGGATTTTGAGAGTGGCAAACCTAATCAAGGGATCATACTGAACAACTACGACTGGATGAAATCCTTTTCATTTTTGGATTTTATTCGTGATGTAGGCAAGCATATCACGATTAATTACATGATGTCAAAAGATTCGGTAAAAAATAGAACCAAAGGAGAAGAGTTCGAAGGAATGTCTTTTACTGAATTCACTTATCAGCTGGTTCAGGGGTATGATTTTTTACATTTATTCCTCAACCATGACTGTACCCTGCAAATGGGAGGAAGCGATCAGTGGGGTAATATCACAACAGGGACTGAACTAATTCGGCGTATAGGCCATTCCAAGGGATATGCTTTGACCTGTCCTTTGATTACAAAAAATGATGGCAGTAAGTTTGGCAAAAGTGAGGGGGGAAATATCTGGTTGGATTCTAAAAGAACGTCGGCGTATAAATTTTATCAGTACTGGCTGAACACAAGTGATGAAGACGCTCAATCTTATATTAAAATATTTACCTTTTTGGAACGTGATTCCATTGAGTCCCTTTTTGAAGAGCATGGACAGTCACCACACCTAAGATTGCTCCAAAAACGTTTAGCTGAAGAAATTACCAAGACTGTCCATGGTGAGTCGCAATACAATAATGCGGTAGTTGCTTCGGAAATCCTTTTTGGCAAAGCTACAGATGAAGAATTGAAACGCCTAGATCGCAAAACATTTTTAGAGGTTTTTGAGGGGGTGCCTCAAGCCAAAATTGGTCGAAAACAAATCGTAACGGGTTTAGGTATTGTTGAGGCTCTGGTTGAGCAGTCCGGCTTTTTCAAATCTAACGGAGAGGCGCGAAGAGCTCTAAGTCAAAATAGTATATCTGTTAATAAAGTTCGTGTGGACCAAAACCGTTCTTTGCAAGAGAGCGATTTAATAGATGATAAATTCATTTTGTTACAGCGCGGTAAAAAAAATTATTGCCTGCTTCGGTGCGGTGATTAAAACCTAAAAAAAGTAAGTAGCCTGGGGATAGGGCAGCAGTGCACTGATTAAAACAGCGATACTCTCTTTAACAATCAATGTAATACTTATAATAGTAACCGAAACTATAATGGCTACTGCGAGATTGTTTTTTATGATTTCTTGGTATTCATTAATGCCCTGAGTCAAAAGGGAAAAAAGACTAAAAACAGC
>MDTG01140482.1_pt1 | contig 59707 bp, 51 predicted proteins | sample 811421 | NCBI WGS metagenome assembly MDTG01 (sample SAMN05326645, study PRJNA326480) | marine metagenome | isolation source: seawater | place: Pacific Ocean: South East | collected 2011
CTTGCACCAGCCACTCCGGGTGGCTGGTGCGGGGCGCGTTGACTGACTGTGCCTTCTTCATGTTTCCGTCCCTTCCCCCCACCGCTGCCTTCGGAAATCGCCACCATGCTGAAGACTGCGCCTGTTTCCGTCCCCGATCGCGATGCGCCGCTTGCCGCGATCGATCCCGATCTCGCCCGCGCCATCCGTGCCGAGGAACGCCGTCAGCAGAGCCAGATCGAGCTGATCGCCTCGGAAAACCTGGTCAGCCGCGCGGTTCGCGAGGCCCAGGGGTCGGTGCTGACCAACAAATATGCCGAGGGCTATCCCGGCCGGCGCTATTACGGCGGCTGCGATCCGGTCGACCGTGCCGAGACGCTGGCGATCGATCGGGTTCGCCGGCTGTTCGGCGCCGCCTATGCCAATGTCCAGCCGCATTCCGGCGCCAATGCCAATCTGGCGGTGCTGTTTGCCCTGCTGGAGCCGGGCGATACGGTGATGGGGCTGGATCTCGCCTGCGGCGGGCATCTGACCCATGGCTCGCCGGTCAGCCTGTCCGGGCGCTGGTTCAAGGCGGTCACCTACAAGGTGCGCGCCGATGACGAGACCATCGACTGGGACCAGATGGCGGCGGAAGCCCGGCGGACCCGGCCGCGGCTGATCTTCGTGGGCGGCTCGGCCTATCCCCGGACGATCGATTTCGCCCGTGCCCGCGCGATCGCCGACGAGGTCGGCGCCTGGCTGATGGCCGATATCGCCCATTATGCCGGGCTGATCGCCTGCGGCCTCTATCCCGATCCGGTGCCGCATGCCCATGTGGTGACCTCCACCACCCACAAGACCCTGCGTGGCCCGCGCGGCGGTATCATCCTGACCAACGACCCGGATATCGCGCGGCGCATCGACAAGGCGGTGTTCCCCGGCGTCCAGGGCGGGCCGCTGATGCATGTCATCGCCGCCAAGGCCGTCGCCTTCCACGAGGCCCTGCAGCCGGATTATCGCGCCTATATCCACGACGTCGTCGGCAATGCCGCAGCGCTTGCCCGCACGCTGGATGCAGGCGGCCTGCGGCTGGTGACCGGCGGCACCGATTGCCATCTGGTGCTGGTCGATCTCAGGCCCTTCGCGCTGACCGGTAAAGCCGCGGTCGAGGCGATGGAAGAAGTGGGGCTGACCGCCAACAAGAACGCCGTGCCCTTCGACACCGCCACGCCCATGGTGACCTCGGGCATTCGTCTGGGCAGCCCGGCCTGCACCACCCGCGGCTTCGGGCCGGCCGAGTTCGAAACCGTCGGCCGGCTGATCCTGCAGGTTCTGGGGGCGCTGCGCGACAATGGCGGGCTGGATGCCGCGACCGCAGCCGCGGTCCGCGCCGAAGTCGACGCCCTCTGCGCCCGTTTCCCGCTGCCGGCGGCCTGATACCGTCTGTTCAGGACCCGTCTGTCGTCCACTCCCACGTTGCGGGGGATCGAGCCTCACCCGTGACGCCACTGGAGCCGCCCGGCGACAACCGGGCGGCTTTTTTCATGACAGTTATGTGAAATCGCAACCATGACGTGTTGCACTAAGCCAGATCACCTGACCTATGCAGCTGAGTTGAAAAGAAAACGATCCCAATCAGACATGAAAATTTCTCAGGATTCTTTCACTAATGGTTGTGTTTGGGCTGGACAGAGTAAAGGCAGATCGCTAGTTTATGGCACAGGCCGTTACAAATAATGACATAGGCCAAAAAAAGAGACGCGGGCCGCCATGGACCTGCGCCAGCACCAAGGAGAGCGGCCCGCCGCGCGACCCCGCCGGACGAGACGCCGTCGTTCGAAGATCGACCGAGAGAGATGGATGCCGCCACCCGCTTTGAGCCACGGGTGCGCGGACCAGTGACCCTGTCCCTTCGCACATGTTTTCGGAGAGCCCTGTCATGACGACGATGAGCGCCCCCGCCATCGCCACCGGCGGCACTGACGCCGCGCATCAGCACGAACAGTCGGAAGTCAAGGCGCTGCTGCAGCGCATCGGCGACGGCTGGATCAAGCGCGCCAAGGTGCGCCGCGATGCGGTCGATCTTGCCTTCGATCCGGCCCGGCCGGATTTCCTGGAAGAGCTGCTGCCCTTCCACGCCCACCCGCTCTACCAGCGGCTGGCGCCCGAGCTGAAGTCGAAGATCCTGTCTGCCGGCTGGATCATCTATAACGAGAAGACCGTCGCCATCGAAAGCGCGATCGTCTCGCCCTCGTGCTACGACGCGCTGGACGGCCGCATCCCCGGTCTGACCGACGAAACCAGCCGCCAGATCGTCTGCGAAACCCTGGTCGACGAGGCCTATCACCTGCTGCTGGTGGCCAATGCCAACCGGCTGACCCGCACCCGGCGCGGGCTCGAGGATCTGAAGATCCCGAGCTTCAACCTGGTCACGATGATGAACCGCGAGAAGTCTCTGCAGTCGGAAGACTGGCAGAAGATCCTGGTGCATCTTGCGACCTCGGTCGTGTCCGAGATCTTCGTCAGCGACTATCTGCATCAGCTGTCGGATTGCGCCGAGATTCAGCCGATGAACATGGCGACCGTGGCCGCCCATCGGCATGACGAGCTGGCGCATTCGAAGATCTTCACCCTGATGACCAAGACCTTCTACCCGGCACTGAGCCCGCGGGAGCAGGCCTTCTTCGCCAGCGTGCTGCCCAAGCCGATCGAATGGTTCGCCGATCTCGAACTCGACATCTGGTCGTCGGTGCTGGAGCAGCTGCGCGTGCCGGGTGCCGCCACCATCATCGCCGACTGCCGGCCGCTGAATGCCGCGGCTCGCGAGCGGCTGGACTATACCGGCATCGTCGGCCTGTCGCACGAGGTGGGCATTCTCTCGACCGATGCCGGCCGCAACAGCTTTGCGGCCCAGGGCATCGCGATTTGACGTCGGGTGCTGCCCATCCCCTCCGACACAATTCGGGAATTTCTTCCGTGCCCATGACCGCCAAGATCGAGGCCGAAGCCGGCGCCACCGCCGGCAAGGCCTGGAAGTGCCTGCTCTGCACCTATGTCTACGACGAGGCGACCGGCTCGCCGGCCCATGGCATTCCGCCCGGCACCCGCCTCGAAGACCTGGATGAGGACTGGTCCTGCCCCGATTGCGGGGCGGGTCGCGAGGATTTCGAGCCGCTCGACGCCTGAGGCGCACCGGTTCGCGATCCCGCTGCCGCCGGCCGGGGTGCTGCGTACCCCCGCACGCAGCCCCCGGCCGGCCTTTCCGTTTCCCCCCCGGGAGCAGGACGATGACCTGGACATTCGACATCGCCATCGCAGGCGCCGGCCATGCCGGGGCCCAGCTCGCCATCAGCCTCCGCCAGGGCGGTTTCGCCGGCACGATCGGTCTGATCAGCGCTGAGCACGAAGCCCCTTACGACCGGCCGTCGCTGACCAAGGATTACCTGACCGGTGCCGCCCTTGCCGCCGACATCCGGCTACGGCCCGACGGCTTCTGGGCGGAGCGCAACATCACCCGCGTGCCCGGCACCCGGATCACCGATCTGGACCCGGCCGGCCATCGGCTGTTCACCGCCGATGGCCGGCGGATCGGCTATGGCCGGCTTGCCTGGGCGACGGGCGGGGCCGCCCGCCGGCTGACCTGCCCGGGGGCGGATCTCTCGGGCATCCACACCATCCGCAGCCTGGCCGATGCCGACCGGCTGCGTGCCGATCTGTCGGGCCGCCCGCGGGTGGTGGTGGTCGGCGCCGGCTATGTCGGCCTGGAAGCCGCCGCGGCGCTGGTCGGCCAGGGCCATCGGGTGACGGTGGTCGAAGCCGCCGACCGCGTTCTGGCCCGGGTGTCGGGTCGCAGCATCGCCGCCGCCATCGAGGCGCGCCACCGGGATGCCGGTGTCGAGATCCGCACCGGTGTGGGCGTCGAGGCGCTGACCGGTGATGCCGCCGGCCGGGTCGCCGGCGTGGTCCTGTCGGATGGCGACTGTCTGCCGGCGGATCTGGTGATCGTGGGTATCGGCCTGGTGCCCGAGGTCTCGGCGCTCGCCGCCGCCGGCGCCACCACCGGGGCCGAAGCAGCGGGCGGCGTGGCGGTCGACGGCCTCTGCCGGACCGGCCTGCCCGATGTCTGGGCGCTGGGTGACTGTGCGGCCCATGTCAATCGTTTCGCCGGTGGCCGCCGGGTGCGGCTCGAATGCGTGCAGAACGCGGTCGATCAGGCGCGCGTGGTGGCCGGCGCCATGCTCGGCGGCGACCAGCCCTACGATGCCGTGCCGCGCTTCTGGTCGTCGCAATACGACATCAAGCTGCAGACCATCGGCATCGTGCCGGGCCATGACACCGAAATCCTGCGCGGCCGGCCCGAGAGCGGCAGTTTCTCGGCCGTCTATCTCCGCGACGGCCGGGTGGTGGCGATCGACTGCGTCAACGCCCCGCTCGATTTCGCCCAGGGCCGCGGCCTGATCCAGGCCCAGGCGGACGCCCTGGCCCCGATCCTCGATCCGGCCGCGCTCGCCGACCCGGCGCGGCCGCTCAAGACGCTTCAGACCGGGACGGTGGCGGTTCCGGCCTGAAGCATCGGACGGCGCCCCCATTGGCTGCCCCCGTGGGGGCGCCGTTCGAGAGTTGGTTTTTAGCCCCTCGCCGGGCGGGCGCTGCCGCGCCCTTGGCCGCCGCCGCAATGGCGGCTGGGGGCGCTCATCGGCACGTACCGATCACGTTTCGAGAGTCTTGCGGTACTCGGCGACGGGGAGGCCGCCCACGCCCCAATCCTCCATCTCGACCTCGTCGATGACGACGAAGGTTACCGCAGGGTTCTTGTCCAGCACATCCGAGAGGAGCTTGGTCACGCCTTTGATGAGTTCGGCCTTCTGCGCAGCCGTCGCGCCCTCGCGCGTGATCTTTATGTTTACATACGGCATGTCTGCCACTCCTTATGACTGACGCTCGATGATCTGAAAGACTTTGGCGATGATCCGCCACTCACCCTCGGTGCGCACCAGGGTCAGGAAATCGACGAAATCGCGCGGACCGATCGAGCAGCGGACCCGGACGACGGCGGTGTTTTCGCCGGCGAGATCGATAGCGTCGATATGGTCGCGCCGCGGCTCGTTGCGTGAGGCGGGCGACTGGCGGGCAGCCACCACCGGTATGTACTCGTCCATGGTGCGGTAGAGCAGCGGCGTCTCGTCAGCGGTTGCATAGATCGCCTTCGGGTGAAAGACGCGCTGAAGCTTGTCGACGTCGCAGAAATAGAGCGCGTCGAAATAGTCCTGGATGACGTCGGCGATGTCGTTCAGGGCGCGGGTCATTCTGCCGCCTCGCCGGTGATCAGTCCTTCCTGGCGCATGGCCTCGCGAACGGAGGACCGCGCGGCGATGCGTGCCCTGTAGGCTGCGACGGCCGGCCAGCGGGCGAGATCGAGCCCGATGAAACCCGACCAGTTCAGGACGACGAACAGATAGGCATCGGCCACGGTGAAACGATCGCCGAGCATGTAGGTCCGGCCATCGCCGAGGCCGCGTTCCACGTCTGCGATGCGTCGTGCCAGACGCTGTTCAACCTGTTCCTTTTCCGCCGCCGTCAGGGGATATCCTCTGAAATAGGGGCTGAACGCCTTGTGCAGCTCCGAGGCGGTAAAGTTGAGCCATTCCTGCAGACGCGCACGTTCCAGAGTGCCCGCGGCAGGTGTGAGGGCCGTTTCGGGATATGTGTCGGCAAGAAACTGAAGGATCGCCGGGTTTTCGGTGAGAACGGCGCCGTTCTCCAGTTCAAGAGCCGGCACATAGCCCTTGGGATTGATGGCCCGATAGTCGTTCCCGGTCTCGGTCTGGCCGGTTTCGGTATCGACGCGAATGGTCTCAAAGGCCAGACCGATCTCGGTAAGCACGATCCGCGACGACAGCGAACACGCGCCGGGTTTGTAGTAGAGCCGCATGGAAACCTCCCTGGTTGCAGGCCCGATTGCAGGACCGACCCGACCCTATGGGGGCAGGTTACCCTTGCCAAGCAGGTTTCCATTGGTTACTTAATATCCCGGTTTCCCCGCAGTAACCTGGTCATGCAGATGAGCCTGAAACTCCGCAAGAACCGAAGTGCGCGCCCGCCAGTGACCTGCGCCCTGACTGAATGCATGGCGGTCATTGCCGGGGCCTGGGCACCGAACGTGATCTGGCACCTGCGTGCAGGCCCGCGGCGTTTCAATGAATTGCGCCTCGATATTCCGCCGATTTCGGCGAAAGTGTTGTCGCAGCGGCTTCGGGAACTGGAAGGCCGCGGCGTGATCACGCGCACCATTCAGCCAACGACACCGCCTTCGGTGGAATACAGCCTCACACCGCTCGGCACCGAACTGCTGCCGGCCCTGGATGCCATCGTCGAGGTCGGTCACAAGCTGAAGGCCAGGGACCGGATGGATGACCACCCGCAGGGATGAGGCCGGTCAGGCGAAACGCCGTGCGGCGGCGACGCAGCCGATCACCAGGATCATGACGGCCAGAAGAGACCAGCCGATCGGCTCGCCGAGGATTGCCGCGGCCAGGGCCAGCCCGAGAAAGGGCTGAAGGAATTGCAGCTGCCCGACGCTGGCGATGCCGCCCTGGGCGAGGCCGCGATACCAGAAGATGAACCCGATCAGCATGCTGAACAGGCCGACATAAAACAGCGCCAGAACCGCCGGAGGGGCGACCGTCGTCGGATCTTCCGGCCAGGCGTAGAGTGCGAGAGGCAGCATCACCGGCAGCGTCATCAGAAGGGCCCAGCTGATGACCTGCCAGCCGCCGAGCCGCCGCGAGAGGCGGCCGCCTTCCGCATAGCCGAGCCCGCAGAGGACGATGGCCGCGAGCATCATGAGATCCCCCGGCAGCGTGCCGGCGACGCGCCCGGTCGATGCGGCGAAGGCCATGACCAGCAGGCTGGCGGCAAGCGAGAACAGCCAGAAGGGCGGGCGTGGCCTCTCGCCCGCGCGCAGCACCGCGAAAAGCGCCGTCATCACCGGCAAGAGGGCGATATAGAGCAGGCCGCGTGCCGCGGTGATGTGTTCGAGCGCCAGGGCGGTCAGCAGCGGAAAACCGATGACGACGCCGGCCGCGACCAGGACCAGACCAGGGATTTCCCCCCTCTGCGGCCGCGTCTGTTTCAGCAGGACAAGTGCGACGGCGCCCGCCATGGCGGCGATCGTGGCGCGTGCATAGGTCAGGAACAGCGGATCGAACCCCTGAAGCGCGAGCCGTGTGGCGGGGAGCGAGCCGCTGAAGATGACCACGCCGACCAGACCGTTGAGCCAGGCGGTTGGACGTGCCGGCATCATCCGACGGCCGTGGCGGAACGCTGCGCCTCGTAGGCCTGCATATTCGCAAGGCTGAGGCGGAGCAGCGGCGCCGGCACGCCGGCTGTCCTGGCGCGTGCGAGCATGTCGCCGATCACGTGCTCGTGCTCCGTCCGGCCGTTGCGCGCCATGTCGCGGAACATCGACGCCGTGCCCTGCGAACCGCGCTCGGTCAGGGACGAGATCATCTGCGTCATGGCCTCTTCGCGCGGGCGGTAACCGCCGGCGGCTGCCGTCGCCAGGCACTCGTCCAGCATCTCGCGCATGATCGCCTCGCCCTCCTGCGCGGCCATGATGGCGCCGATCGGCGCGCGCATCAGGGTCGTCATGCCGGCATAGGTGGCGAGGAAGGTGAACTTCTCCCACATTTCCTGCGTGATGGCGGGGCTCAGCACCGGCTCGAAGCCGCCGGGCCTTACCGCCGTGAACAGCCGCTCCGCCGCATCCGCCTGATCGGGCGTCCTGGCGCCGAAGACGAAGCGCTGTAGCGTGTTGAGATGCAGGATCTCGCCGGCCGGGTTCACCGTCGCACCAATGTGGCACAGCCCGCCCAGCACGTGTTTCCGGCCGAAGCGGGCATCGAGCACATCAAGTTGACGGACACCGTTCAGAAGCGGCAGGATCAGGGTCGAGGGGCCGATGGCCGGCGCCACCGCCTCCATCGCCTCGGTCAGATCATAGGCCTTGCAGGCCAGCAGCACCGCATCGACCGGCTCCGTCGCCGCCGTCATCGTTTTGACGGGCATGCGCAGGTCGCCCAGCGGGCTTTTGATCACCAGCCCGTTCCGCGCCAGAACCTCCGCGCGCGACGGCCTGACCAGGAACTGAACGTCGACCCCGGACGAGGCCAGCCGGCCGCCGAAATAGCCGCCGATTCCGCCGGCTCCAAGGATGAGGATACGCATGCCGGAGTCTCCTGTGCCACCAACAACGATGCCTGTAGATCCCACCTGAGCGGGGCCTGCTCTAGCCTGAAATACTCTTCAGGTAATCGACGATGTCCGCCCTGTCGGCCTCGGATGGTATTCCGGAGAACGGCATCCTGTTGCCCGGGATAAAGCCTTGAGGGGACTGGATGAATTTGCGGATCGTCTCGTCGGTCCAGACGATTCCGCTCTGGCTCATCGCCCGGCTGTACCGGAAATCGGTCAGGCTTCCGGCAGGTCGCCCGATGATGCCCTTCAGGCTCGGGGCCCGCCGGCTGCTGGCGGGGCCCGTCTCATGACAGGCGGCGCATGCGGCGAAGAGCGTCTGCCCCCGTTCCGGATCGGCCCTGGCGGGGGCAGTGGCGGCCAGAACCGACACCAGACCCAGGACGACCTGGCCGATCCTCTTCATCCGAGCCGCCTCGGATCAGACAGATATGACAGAAGATCCCCGGCCAGTCTCAGGCCGAGCGCGCCCACGGGCCCGGTCGGGTTGTAGCCCGAATTCTGCGGGAACACGCTCGCCCCCGAGATGAACAGGTTCTCCACATCCCAGCTCTGGAGATGAGGCGAGACGACGGAAGAGTTGGGATCGGCACCCATGATCGTACCGCCGGTGTTGTGCGTCGACTGATACTGGCGGGTATCGTAGGGGCTCTTGCGGACATTCGGCTTGCTGATGATCTTCGCACCGGCTGCGGCGGCAATCTCTTCCATCCTGCCATTGGCGAACCGGCACATAAGGGCATCGTTTTCGTCGAAATCGAAGGTGATCCGCAGAAGCGGCCGGCCCCATTGATCTTTGTAATCCGGGTCCAGATCCATGTAATTCCGGGCATTGGCGTAGTTGGAGCCGTGCAGCGAAATGCTCATGGACCGCAGATACCAGTCGGCATTCGCCTTCTTCCACGCCGATCCCCAGCGGGGCGTGCCGGGCGGCAGGCGTCTCGTATCGATCGGGCGGCCGTTCGTCTGGGTTGCGGAGATGTAGCCGCCGCCATGGAACCCCAGGCCGGTGTGATCGAAATTGTCGTTGTTGAAGTCGTCGATGACGAAACCCAGCGCCCCGGCCCCCATGAAGGGGTTTATGTATCTGTCCGGGAAGAACATGTTCAGGCCGGACGTCACCTGATAACAATAATTCTTCCCGACCGTACCGGTGCGGGTGGCCGGATCATAGGGCGTGCCGATCTTCGACAGAAGAAGCAGGCGGACATTGCTCAGCGTGTAGCTGCACAGAACGAAGAGCGAGCCGGGCTGGATGAATTCCTGTCCCGTCGCCACGTCGACATAGCTCACGCTCTCAAGGCGCGTCCCATCGGCGGTCGTGTTGAGACGGATGACCTCCGCACCGGCGCGCAGCTCGAAATTCGGGCGGGACCGGACGAGCGGAAAGAGCAGAGAGGCCGGCGTGGCCTTCGCGTTCGCTTCGCAGGTGAAGCGTTCGCAATGGCCGCAATACTGGCATTGCCCCAGCTGCATCCCGTCCGGATTCCGGTATGGGCGGCTGGCATTGGCAGCCGGCAGCGGAAACGCCTCATAGCCCAGCTGCCCGGTCGCATCCTTGAAGATCTGCGAGGCCTCCGACATCTCCAGCGGGGGAAGCGGATAGTCCGTGGCGCGCCAGGGCTCGAAGGGATTGCCGCCCGCCTGCCTGACGCCCTTCAGATTGCCCGCCTTGCCGGCAATGCCGAAAAGCGCTTCGAATTCCTCGTAATAGGGCTGGAGATCGCGGTAGGTCAGCCCCCAATCCTGGATCGTCATCCCATCCGGAATGGATTTTGCGCCATAGCGCTCCGTCAGATGCTGTCTCAGGACATAATCGGATTCGGAAAAGCGCCAGGTCTGGCCGTTCCAGTGCTGCGCGGCCCCGCCCACGCCGAAGCCGGGCAGGAAGGACAGCAACTGCCGCATCGGCAGCGCCTCCTCGTCCGGGCTGTGTCGCAGGGTATAGGTCTCGACGTTTTCGCGGCGGGTCATGCCGCGATAGGTCGACCAGCGCAACTCGTCCCGCTGATGGGGCAGCTCTCCGACCGCCGACCCCGACCAGTCCGGGCCGCGCTCCAGGACGAGCACCTCTCGACCGGCCGGCACCAGCCTGCGGGCGACCAGACCCGCCGTCAGGCCGCCGCCGATCACCACGATCTCTTTTTCAGGCAGTCGCGTCGCCATTGCTGCCTCGCTGAAGCCATTTCGGGGGGCTCGGGCGCCTGAACGGCGCTCCTGGTCTCAGGAGAAATCCTGAATCGACATGGGCGTGTCCGATGCCGGATGACGGCGGCCGCGCCATGTCACCATGTCGGTGGTGTAGGTGGCCGGCAGGCCGGGATAGCCGATCATCCGCCAGGCCTGTTTGTCGCGGTTTCCGCCATAGATCGGGTCGGCGAAGGCGCCGCGAACGAAGAGCGGGTAGAACAGCTCGTTGAACCACGCCTTCAGATCGAAAGCGCCGGGCTCGGGCGGCGTCTCGGATATGTCGTGGAGAAGCGCCTCCAGTTGATCCGGCGTCAGGCGATCCGGGGGGGCTGCGTGGCGCCGGGCGGATGTCTCCGCAAGATGACGCAGCCCGGTCTTGAAGTAGGCTTCCGGCGTGCAGGCGAGCTGATAGCCGTGTTCCGGCTTCCCTTGCCTGAACGGGCCGCTCAGATACAGGCGATCGCCCTGGCCATAGGCGCCGGCCAGCTGGCGATCGATGAAGACCGCGATGCCCAGGGCGACACCATCCGGCGACAGATCATCGGCCGGCCACATATGGGCGACCAGCGCTTCCACGATCGCCGCCTCTTCGATGCCGAGGCTCTGATATCCGGCGACGGCGTCGGGCTGTGCAGCCTGTCCGGGCGCCGTTGCCGGGGGGCTGGCTTCTTTGGCACCGGCCTGCCGGACAAGGGCGGCGCCCGGCGCTGCTGTCACCACACCCACGCCCACACCAAGCGCGCCGGCGCCGGTCAGCAGTGATCTTCGGCTGAGGCCTTGCGGTTCATCTGGCAACATCGCCCACCTCCAATCCCTCAATGGTTGAACCGTATTAGAATAGTAGACATATGTCTACTAATTCGTCGGGCCGGGAGGGCCGGCGGATTTTTGGTAGAGTTGCGAGACGGTTCCGGCATGCAGAGGCGCAGGCAGCGCAGCGGAGAGGCGATGGCACAGCAATCGGCTGAAGATATTGGTAAGAATCTGAGAGCAATCCGTCAGCTGCGCGGGCTGTCGATGTCGGCGCTCGCCGCGGCATCCTCGGTCAGCAAGGCGATGATTTCGAAGATCGAGCGCGGTGACGGCGGTGTTTCGGCCACGACGCTCGGCAAGCTTGCCGAAGCCCTGGAGGTGGGAATTTCAGACCTGCTGAGCAAAGACGACATAAACAGCATCATATATCTGCCCGCCGATGCGCAGCCTGTCCTTCACGACAGCGCACGTGGCTTCGTCCGCCGTGCTCTTTCGCCCATTTTTCCAGGGCGTGGGGTCGACGTCGTCCATAATGAACTCGGGCCCGGCGGGCGCACGGGCCCCTTCTCCCCGCACAAGAAGGGGATTCACGAATACATCTTCGTTCTGGCGGGCCAATTGAGCGTCCACCTGAACGACCGGAAGATCACTATGAAAACAGGCGATAGTCTTTTCTTCGATGCCGATTGCACCCATGAAATGGCCAACGACACGACGGAAGCGGTTTCCTGGCTTCTCGTGATCGATGGCACGAAATACGTTAAGTCGATCACCTGACCGGCCAAAGATGCTGCGCCGGCACCGGAGGCGGGAACAGGTCCCGATCAGCTGAAATCGCCTGATCGGGACCTGAGCCGCTGCGCTGCGTTCAGGCGGCGCGACTGACCTCCGGCCGCTGATACCGGGTTGCGGCAGAGGCGAGCAGTGCTGCGATGATGGTCTCCGGGCTGGTCGACAGATAGGTCAGGCCGGCCGGGGCGAGGAACCGCGCCAGCCACTGGACGGAATGCCAGTCGGTGGTCAACTCGCCCGCAAGCCCCCAGATGAACTGCTGGTCCACCTCCAGGGCAAGGCGGGTGGAGCGCTGCAGCGCTTCATGCATCGCCCGCCCCACCACCGACACCTGGACATGGGTGAACGGGCTGGATGCAAAAAAGCCCTGTTCGACATAGCCGGGGATCAGGTGGCGCGGCGCATCACTGCGATTCATGTTGAGGCAGGCGGTCGTGAAGTCGTTCGACCCGATCAGGCCGCCGACCATGCCCAGCTCGTGGCCGCGTTGCCGGAGGATGCTTTCCAGGCAGATGAAGGCGCCACCGGTCTCCAGCATGGTCGCCGCACCTTCGATCGGGGCGGCCTTCACGCTTCCGAAGATCGAAGATGCGACCTCTTCGAGCGTCATGATGAAGCGGGATGCCTCGTCGGGAAGCGTGAGCGTGGCGAGGAGGAACCGGACCTTCACCCCCGCACCGTCGGCATTAGCGCGGGCCAGCGCACCCAGCACGGTCCGCAGCCACAGACGCGCCAGATCCGGACGGATCGAGAACAGGCGGATGCCGCGGCATCCGTGATAGACCTCCCGCTCTCCACTCAGCCGGCGAAAGGCGCTTTGCGTCTTGGCAGGATCGAGGCCGTGCCGCGCCGCAAAATCCGCAATGTCGAAATTGTCGGGCAGGAACTTGCTGAACGGCATGCAAAGGGTTCTGACGACGCAGATCCCGCCCGGTCGGGCGGAGAAGATCGAGTAGTAGCGGTCCCCGTGCCGGCGCTCGTACTGGCGGACGATGCGATCGTAATGCTCTTTCGTCGTGCAGTCGTCGCCCAGGAACAGAATACGCAGGATGTCGATATCCGACGGATCGATCCACATCCTTTCGTCACGCAGCAGGCCGACCCCCAGGGCTGCCTCATTGCAATCGATCGACAGGCCCGTCCCGTCGAAGGTCAGCGTCGAGGCGAGCAGCCGGGCCCGGACCACGCAGGCGGTTTTGTGGACGTTCACATAGACCCGCAAGGGCGACTGGGCATGACAGAAGCCGATGAGCGACTGGAAGCCTGCGAATTCATCCGAGGCGACGATCTCCCGGATCTCCTCGCGATGGGCGGCAAAGAACGCCGTGTCGGAGATGCGTTCCCAGGCAGAAGCCGGTCCGAATTCGGTCTCGGCCGCCAGGTAGGCGTCGGTCAGCAGGGTGTAGAGGGTATCGATCCGGGACGGTGCGACCACACGTGCGCCCGCGAAGACCAGGCCCCGTGATCCCGACATCGCCACCATGTCGCCTTCATAGATCCGGGCTTCGTGGCCGTCGATATCGACCGTCGAGATCCAGCGCTTTCTGGTTCTGACGATGCGGGAACCGCCACTCTTCGTCTGGAAATGAAGGTCAACGGGCTCATCGCTTTCGTGATAGTCGATATTCGCGGCGATGATCGTCGACTTTCCCTCCGATACGGATTGCACCGGAGAGAATGTGGTCTTGCCCGGATGGCTGGTGAAAAAGCCCGCGGCGCCCTTGATCGCCGCGAAATCGTCGATGTCCCCTTCGGCGACCGAGTAGATGTAATCGGGCGCGTCGGCGCTGTCGCCGGGACCTTCGGACATCTGCTGTGCGGTGCTCCGGTGGAGCACCAGATACCCCGAATGATCGCCATCATGGATGGCCTCACCCGAGGCGAAGGGCGTGTACTCCTCGTCGGCAAAGCGCGGGAAGATGACGCCTTCAAGATCGGCGGCGCGGATACCGGACAGGATGTCTTCCGGTCTCCGGGCACGGGTACTTATTCCGGTCAGTAATTCCTTGAAATCAAATTTGCTCAGCGTCGCCATGACGACCTCGATCAGCCTGTTGACAGATTTTGTACAGAGCAAGGTGCATGCCCGAGGTTCGCGCCATGTCTCCACGCACGGTTCTTAAACCCCTGCATAAAGCCCTTTCAGGTAGATAAACACACGCCTTATGATTGTACATAATAGTAGACGATAGTCTACGGAGAGATTTGGCGGGAGGGCAGCCGCACAGCCGATCCCGACGGCGGCGCCCGGTCGGCTGCCGCCGGTCATCGGCCGGGATTCCAAGGAATTGCCGCCTCGTCTATCAGGACGGGCGGTGGCGATGATGGTGGCGGCGGGTGCGGCTTTCGCGGGCCAGGCGGCTGGCGGCGCGGGCCTCGATGCGGCGGATCAGGGTTTCCAGATCCTCGCGGCTGATGTCGACCGCCGTGCCCATGTCGTCGACCGCACCGGCAATGTCTTCCGGGGTGAAGCGGCGCGCGCCGACCGGCTGGGGCGCCGATTGCGTGGAGCGAAGCGGCCAGTGCTGGCCCGACAGGCGATGGAACAGGAAGCCGGTCGCCACCAGGATCAGTGCATTCAGCCCCAGCGGCACGAAGGCATAGGCGAAGCCGGTTTCGGTGATCGTGGGGCCGCCCAGCACGGCCGAGAGGGCAACCGCGCCGCCCGGCGGGTGCAGGCAGCGCAGCACCGACATCATGCCGATGGCAGCGGCGACCGCCAGCCCCGCGGCAAGCGTCGCATCCGGCACCAGCCGGGCGGTGGCGATGCCGACCAGGGCCGAGATGACCGTGCCGCCGACGATCGGCCAGGGCTGTGCCATCGGGCTGGACGGCAGCACGAAGAGCAGCACCGCCGAGGCGCCGGTCGGGGCGACCAGCACCGGCAGATGCCAGCCCGGCCCCAGGATCCAATGGGCGACCAGGCTGGTGACGGCAACCGCCGTCAGCGCGCCCATGGCGCCGATCGCCCGCGCGCGGACGGTGGCGCCGGGCAGGATGGGGGTGAAGATCCGCGCGGCCAGGCGCCGGCGCGCCTTCAGGCGGCGCTTCAGGCCACGGCTGCGGCGGGATGATGACGACATGCGTGGAGATGCGGTCATCAGGCCACCCCGGCCAGCAGGGCGGCCAGCGTTTCGAAGCCGGCGCTGCGATAGTCGCGCCGCGCGACCAGCACCGTTTCCACCGGCCCCAGGCTCTGGATCCGCACGCCCTCTGGCGCCTTCAGCAGATCGAAGACCGACCGCGGCATCACGCCCGACGCGGTGCCGGCCGCCACGCAGGCCATGACCGCGTGATAGGAATTCAGCTGCTGCACCCGCACCACCCGGCCCCGGGCGGCCGCCGGCCGGACCAGCAGGCTTTCGGCGATCCGGCGATAGGTGCAGCCGGGCTCCAGCACCGCGAGCGCGGCGGGCGGCCGGTCGTCGTCTGCGCCGCCAGGTCCCACCACCAGCAGCTCTTCGGTGACCACCGCGCGTTCGGCCAGCTCCGGATGGGGCAGGGGGTCGTCGGTCGCCAGCTGCAGCGGCGGCCGGGCGACCAGCGCACAATCCAGCCGGTGGCCCAGCACATCTTCGACCAGCGCATCGGTGGCCCCGGTCACCAGTTCGATCATTGCATCGGGGCGGGCGGCGCGAAACCGTGCCAGCGGCCCGGGCAGCCGGCTCGCCGCCGTGCTCTCCATGGTGCCGAGCCGCAGCCGCTCGGTCCCCGGCACCAGCGCCGCGCGGGCCTCTGCCACCAGCGATTGCAGGCGATGGGCATAGTCCAGCAGCACCCGGCCTTCATGGGTGAGCGTCATGCGCCGACCGTCGCGGCTGAACAGCGCCACCCCCAGATCGGCTTCCAGCTGGCGCAGCCGCGTGGTGACGTTGGACTGCACCCGATCCAGCCGCCGGGCGGCGCCGGTAACGCTGCCCTCTTCGGCAACGGTGCGGAAGATGTCGAGGGAGACGAGATCCATAGCGGACGGGATCATCTTGTTTTGAGAACGTACCGGGGCATTACGTCTCAGAACGAGATGGGCCTGTCAAGACGGGTGGGCGCAGGGCTGGTATTACAGGGGGCCGGTGCGGATCGCCTGCCGGCCCATGTCCTGAGATTCTGAAGTCAATGCTTGAATATCATTGAATAATAAGGCGTCATGTGCGGCGGAAAAGCAGGAAATAAACGGATCACTAGAGTTTCTGGATGGGTCACTTCTTGGAGGCGTCAGAGACGCGGATGCGCAAGGATCTGCACGAGGCCAACCGTCTTTCCTGGAACGCTGCGACTGTCGCGCACAACAGTCACAAGGGTGACCAGGCCGGGTTCTTCCGCCGCGGCGGTTCCACGTTGTTTCCCGAGGAAATCGACTTCCTCGGTGACATTGCCGGCCTCAGTCTGCTCCACCTGCAGTGCAATGCCGGCCAGGACAGCCTGAGTCTTGCACGGCTTGGTGCTGATGTAACCGGTGTCGACATATCGGACGAGGCCATAGCATTCGCCCGCCGGCTGTCGGAGGAGAGCGGTATTCCCGCGCGTTTCGAGCGCGAGGACCTGTTTACGTGGTTCGGGAAGGCCGCAGGCGATCACCGCCTGTTCGACCGCGTCTTCTCTTCTTACGGGACGATCTGCTGGTTGTCGGATCTCGACCTCTGGGCGCAGGGTATTGCCGGTGTTCTTAAGCCGGGGGGCCGGTTCGTGTTCATGGAGTTCCACCCCTTCGCCCTGGTGTTCAACGAGCAGTGGCAGCTGCATTACGACTACTTCAATGATGCCCCGGTCGAGGAAAGTGGTGTTGGTGATTATGTGGCCGGGTCCGATGGCGGGCTGATGGCGGGAGACCACGACACCGGGGTTGTCGACTTTCGCAATCCGCATCGTTCGTACGAGTTCTACTGGGGGATCGGCGAAGTCGTCTCCGCCCTCGTGCGTGCAGGGCTGGCGATTGAAAGGATGGCCGAGTTTCCCTACGCCAACGGATGGCGAGGGTTCGAGGGCATGCGCGATATCGGTGGACGACGGATGGCCCAGCCGAAGGAGATGCCGCGCATCCCGCTGATGTACGGCCTTTCTGCAGCCAGGCATCGCGAAGCGGTTTGACCCGCTTCGCGGCCCTTCATCGAAGCGATGCGAAAGTCTGTGGCCGCTGCGGATCGCCGACGCCTCTGTTCTGGCTCTCTTGAGATCTTTGTTAAAACGTCGCCGGATGAAGCGGTGCAGGATGAATGATATGCAAAATCGGTACGGGCAACTTGCGTCCTGGGTCTACAATCTGGACAAGCCCGTCGGCCGGTCCTTCGGCGACCTGGAATACTATCGGCAGCGTCTTGAACGGTGCGATGGCCCGATCCTGGAGCCCGGCGTCGGCAATGGCCGCATTTTCGTGCCGCTGCTGGACAGCGGAGTCCCGATCGAAGGCTTCGATGCGTCCGAAGAGATGCTTGGCTATTGCCGGGACGCGTGCCGGAGGCGCAATCTTTCCCCGCAGCTGACCCGACAGACATTTGAAGAATTTTCCTACGACGAGCGCTTTGCCGCCATCATCATCCCGGTAGGATCGTTTCAGCTGGTCACCGATGTGGCATCCGCGACTGCCGTGTTGAAGCGGTTCTACGATCACCTGCGTTCCGGCGGCGCACTCATGCTGGACCTGGATCCGATCGGCAGTTTTCTTGGGCCGTCCGGTTCCCTTCGCAGCTGGGCGACGGAGGAGGGGGATCTGCTGACACTCACCGAGCAGCAGGTCGATGTCGATTACGTCGCGCAGACCACCCTCGCGCACCTTCGCTACGAACAGTGGCGGGCCGGAAGCCTGATCAGGACCGAGCTCGATCTGTTCAAGCTGCGATGGTGGGGTGTCGAAGAGATGTCCCTGGCGTTGCGCAGCCTGGGTTTTGAGGATGTGGTGATGTCAGGCGACTATCAGTACGGACGTCATCCCCGTCAGGGCGACGAGATCATCAGTGTCGAAGCCAGGCGCCCGTCGTGACGATGACGGGCTGAATGCCTCGTCATACGGCAGATGGGGACCACCAGCCGATACCGCCGGTGGTCCCGCCCGGTCAGAGCGACGTCGCCGCCCGGGCCGCCTGATCGTAGAGGCCCGACAGGGCGCGCAGGCGCTGGGCCAGATCCCCGATCTCCTGGTTGGAGAGGCCGAGGGAGTGGAGCGAGTCGATCAGGCAGCGCTCCCGCACCTCGCGATAGGTCAGGCAGGCCTGCTCGCCCGCGGGGGTGGTGGCATAGAGCGCTTCCTTGCCCTTGCGGGCAGCCGAGACCAGCCCCGCCTTCTGCAGCTTCTTCAGGCTGTAGGCGACGGTGTGGCTGTCTTCGATGTTCAGCACGAAGCAGATATCGGCCAGCTTCTTCAGCCGGGCGCGGTGGTTGACGGTGTGCAGCACCAGCACGTCGAGCTGGCCCAGATCGCGCAGACCGGCTGCCCCCATACACCGGGTCATCCAGCGTTGGAAGCCGTGGGCGGCGATGATCAGGCCGAACTCGAACTCCGACAGTTCGGGGCTCTTGTCGGAGACCAGATGGGCGGAGTTCACGATCCCGCGCCCGCCCCCCGGCCGCGCTGCGGCGGGAAGGGCGGGGTCGGGGAGGGCGGCGGCCCGGGGGGCCGCCTTGCTGGAGCCGGATGTCGTCATGGGGAGGGTCTCATCTGTCCTGGGGCGGCTCACCATAGCCGCCGCCGCCGGGCGTTTCGATCACGAACACGTCGCCGGGCGTCATCTCGACCGTGGCGCAGGCCCCGAAGTCTTCGCGGCTGCCGTCGGTGCGTTCCACCCAGTTGCGGCCCGGCGCGCCATCGGCGCCACCCGCAAGGCCGAAAGGCGCCACCCGGCGGCGGTTCGAGAGCAGGGAGACGGTCATCTCTTCCTCGAAGCGCAGCCGGCGGCGGGCGCCGTTGCCGCCGTGATGCCGGCCGGCCCCGCCCGAACCCGCGCGGATCTCGAAGGCTTCCAGCACCACCGGGAAGCGCCATTCCAGCACCTCGGGATCGGTCAGGCGCGAATTGGTCATATGGGTGTGGACGGCGTCAGTGCCGTCGTAATCCGGCCCGGCGCCCGAGCCGCCGCAGATGGTCTCGTAATACTGGTGGCGGGCATTGCCGAAGGTGAGGTTGTTCATCGTGCCCTGGGCGGCCGCCTGCACGCCGAGCGCACCATAGATCGCATCGGTCACGACCTGCGAGGTCTCGACATTGCCGGCCACCACCGCCGCCGGGTAGAGCGGGTTCAGCATCGAGCCTTCGGGGATGCGCAGGCGGATCGGCTCAAGACAGCCGTCATTCATCGGGATCTTGTCGTCGACCAGGGTGCGGAAACTGTAGAGCACAGCGGCCCGGCAGACGGCAGAGGGGGCGTTGAAGTTGTTGTCGCGCTGGGCGGAGGTGCCCTCGAAATCGACCACCGCCTCGCGGGCCTCGCGGTCGATGGTGATGGTCACCTTCACCACCGCGCCGTCATCCATCTCATAGGCGAAGCTGCCGCCGTCGAGCTTCGCGATCGCGCGCCGCACCGCCTCTTCGGCATTCTTGCGGACATGGATGGTATAGGCCTTCACGACATCCAGACCGAACTGGCGGACCATGCGGCGGATCTCGGTCACGCCCTTTTCGCAGGCCGCGATCTGGGCCTTGAGATCGGCCATGTTCTGATCCGGATTGCGCGAGGGATAGCTGCCCGACGACAGCAGGTCGCGCATCTCCGCTTCCAGCAGCCGGCCCTGATCGACCAGGCGGATGCCGTCGATCAGCACGCCTTCCTCGTCGATATGGCGGCTGTCGGCGGGCATCGAGCCCGGGGTCTTGCCGCCGATATCGGCGTGGTGGCCGCGCGAGGCCACGAAGAACAGCGGCTCGTCGCCCGCCGCCGCATCCTCGGCGAAGACCGGGGTGATGACGGTGATGTCGGGCAGATGGGTGCCGCCGTTATAGGGCGCGTTCAGCACGAACACGTCGCCCGGCTTCATGGCGCTGCCATGCTTGCGGATCACCGCCCGCACGCTTTCGCCCATCGAGCCGAGATGCACCGGCATATGCGGGGCATTGGCGACCAGCGCGCCGTCGCTTTCGAAGATCGCGCAGGAGAAGTCCAGCCGCTCCTTGATGTTCACCGAATGCGCCGTGTTTTCGAGCGTGGCGCCCATCTGCTCGGCGATCGACATGAACAGATTGTTGAAGATCTCCAGCATCACCGGATCGGCATCGGTGCCGATCGCGACCCGCTTGGGCCGGGGGATGACGCGGGTCAGGATCAGATGGCCGCGCTCGTTCAGCTCGGCCGCCCAGCCGTGTTCGACCACGGTGGTGGCGGTCGCCTCGATCACGATCGCCGGGCCCTGCACCCGGTCGCCCGGCTGCATGACCTCGCGGTCATAGACCGGCGCCTCGTGCCACTCGCCGTCGGAATAGAAGCGGGTGGCGGCCATGGCGGTCAGCTTGTGGCCGGTCGGGGCGGCGGGCAGCACCGGATCCTCGGGCTGGTCGGTGGCGCCGATCGCCTCCACCTCGACCGCCTCGACCACCAGCGGCTTGCCCGACATCACGAAGCCGAAGCGCTGGCGATGGGCATCCTCGAACCGCGCGACGATCTCGTCGGCGCTGCCATGATCAACCGAGATGGTGCTGTCGCTGCCGCGATATTTCACATGCAGCCGGCGGGCGACGGTGATCCGCTCTTCCGGCATCGACTGGCCGGTCAACTCGGCCGTGGTCTCGGCGGCGAGATCGGCCAGCAGGGCGTCGAGCCCGGCGATCGTCCTGGCCGAGATTTCCTGCTCCACCGCGCGCTCGCGCATCGCCCGGATGTCGGCCAGGCCCATGCCATAGGCCGAAAGCACGCCGGCCAGCGGATGGACGAAGACCCGGGTCATGCCCAGCGCATCGGCCACCAGGCAGGCATGCTGGCCGCCGGCGCCGCCGAAGCAGGCGAGCACATAGGACGAGACGTCATAGCCGCGCTGGACCGAAATCTGCTTGATCGCATTGGCCATGTTGTCGACCGCGATCTTCAGGAAGCCGTCGGCGATCGCCTCGGGCGCGCGGCGCTCGCCGGTCGCGGTCTCGATCCGGTCGGCCAGTGCCTCGAAAGCAGCGCGCACCGCCCCGGCATCCAGCGGCTGGTCGCCCTCGGGGCCGAAGATCTTCGGGAAGTATTCCGGACGGACCTTGCCGACCATCACATTGCAGTCGGTCACCGCCAGCGGGCCGCCGCGGCGATAGCAGGCGGGGCCGGGATTGGCGCCGGCGCTGTCGGGGCCGACCCGGAAGCGGGCGCCGTCGAAGCCCAGGATCGAGCCGCCGCCCGCCGCCACCGTGTGGATGCGCATCATCGGCGCGCGCATGCGCACCCCGGCGACCACGGTGTCGAAGGCGCGTTCATACTCGCCCGCGAAATGCATCACGTCGGTCGAGGTGCCGCCCATGTCGAAGCCGATCAGCTTGTCGAAGCCGGCCATGGCGGCGGTGCGCACCGCACCGACCACGCCACCCGCCGGGCCCGACAGGATGCTGTCCTTGCCCTGGAACAGATCGGCATCGGTGAGGCCGCCATTGGAGCGCATGAACATCAGCGGTGCGCCGCCCAGCGCGCCTGCCACCTTGTCGACATAGCGGCGCAGGATCGGGGTCAGATAGGCATCGACCACCGTGGTGTCGCCGCGGCCGACCAGCTTCATCAGCGGGCTCGCCTCGTGGCTGACCGAAATCTGGGTGAAGCCGACCTTCGCCGCCAGCGCCTTCAGCGCCAGCTCGTGATCATGCCAGCGATAGCCGTGCATCAGCACGATCGCGACCGCGCGGATGCCGGTCTCGTAAACCTCGCGCAGGGCGGCCTCGGCCGCGGCCTCGTCCAGCGCCTCCAGCACCCGGCCGTCGGCGGCGACACGTTCGTTCACCTCGACCACGCGCTCGTACAGCAGTTCGGGGCGGGTGATCTCGCGGGCGAAGATGTCGGGGCGGTTCTGATAGCCGATGCGCAACGCATCGCGGAAGCCGCGGGTGATGACCAGCGCCGTGCGCTCGCCCTTGCGTTCCAGCAGCGCATTGGTGGCGACGGTGGTGCCCATCTTGACCGCGGCGATCCGCTCGGCCGGGATCGCGGCACCGGCCTCGACCTCCAGGAAGGCGCGGATCGCGGCCAGCGCCGCATCGTCATAGCGCTCGGGGTTTTCGGACAGCAGTTTCATCGTGTGCACCGTGCCCCCGGGGGCGCGGGCCACCACGTCGGTGAAGGTGCCGCCGCGATCGATCCAGAACTGCCAGGCGTCGCGGGTGAGGGGAGCGGAAGCGGTCATCGTTGAAACTCGATCCGATGCGCGGGGGTGGGTTGAGGACGGAAGGTCGTGCCGGGGCAGGGGTAAGGGGCGGGCGTCAGCCCGCGCCCCGCACCATGCCGCCGGGCAGAAGGGTGACGATTTCAGGCACCAGCGTGATCAGGATCAGCATCACCACCATCACCGCGAACATGGGTGCGGCGACCCGGGCGACATAGGTGATGCTGCGTCCGGTCATACCCTGGAGCACGAAGAGGTTGAAGCCGACCGGGGGCGTGATCTGGGCGGTTTCCACCACGATCACGATGAAGACGCCGAACCAGATCAGGTCGATGCCGGCCTGGGTGATCATCGGCATGACCACGGCCATGGTCAGCACCACCGCCGAGATGCCGTCGAGGAAGCAGCCGAGCACGATATAGAACAGCGCCAGCGCCACGATCAGCTGAAGCGGCGAGAGGTTGAGGCTCGCGATCAGATCGGCCAGCGCCCGCGGGATGCCGGTGAAGCCCATGGCGAGCGTCAGGAAGGCGGAGCCGGCCAGGATCAGCGAAATCATGCACGAGGTGCGCACGGCACCCATCAGGCTGGCCGAGAAATTGGCCCAGGTGAGATCCCGGCCGATCGCGGCGACGGCGAAGGAGCCGATCACGCCGAAGGCCGCGGCCTCGGTGGCGGTTGCGATGCCGGTATAGATCGAGCCCAGCACGAAGGCGATCAGCCCCACCACCGGCAGCAGTTCGCCGAGCGCCCGGAACTTCTGGCTCCAGCCCGGCGCCTCGTCATCGGCGGGGATCTGGTCGGGGTGGAGCAGCGACCAGACCACGATATAGCCCATGAACAGGCTGGCGAGCACGATGCCGGGCAGGATACCGGCCATGAACAGCTTGGCGATCGACACTTCGGCCGCGACGCCATAGACGATCAGGATGATCGAGGGCGGGATCAGCAGGCCCAGCGTGCCGCCGCCGGCCAGCGTGCCGATCATCATCTTTTCAGGATAGCCGCGGCGCCTCATCTCGGGCAGCGCCATCCGGCCGACGGTGGCGGTGGTGGCGGCGGACGAGCCGGAAATCGCCGCGAACAGCGCGCAGCCCAGGATGTTGACATGCAGCAGCCGGCCGGGCAGCGGGCGCATCCAGGGGCTCAGGCCCTTGAACAGGTTCTCGGACAGCTTGGTGCGGAACAGGATCTCGCCCATCCACACGAAAAGCGGCAGGGCGGTCAGGGTCCAGCCGGACGAGGCCGTCCAGACATTGATCGCCATCGCCTCGCCGATCGGCCGCGGGCTGAACAGCGCCATGGCGATATAGGCGACGCCCATGAGCGAGAGTCCCACCCAGATGCCGCCGCCGAGCAGGGCGAGCAGGGCCACGAGCAGCACGATCAGCTGATAGGTCTGGTCCATCATCGGTCGAGGTCCCGTCTCAGCGATCCGCGGCCGCGTCCAGCCCGGTCTCGCCTTCGGGAACGAAGGGCCGGCCGGTGACGAGCGTCTCGATCAGTGTGTGCAGCAGGGAAAGGGCGAAGAGCGCGCCGCCCACGACCATGACGATCTGCGGGATCCACATCGCCACCGCGACGTCGCCCTGCGAGATCTCGTCGATTTCCCACGAGATATAGGCGAGGTCGTAAGACCACCAGGCGAACCAGAAACCGATCACGGTCGCGACCGTCAGCCCCATCACGTCGAGGACGAGGCGGGCGCGATCCGGCAGGGCCTGCAGCAGAATGGTGATGCGGATATGGGCGTGGCGCCGGAAGGCATGGGGCAGGGCCAGGAAAGTGGCGGCGGCCATGGCGTAACCTGCGAACTGCGCACCGCCGCGCAAGGGGTAGGCGGCGAGGCGGGCACCCACCTGCGCCAGGATGATAAGGACGATCGCGATCATCGCAACGCCGGCGAGCACGCCTGCGGCATCGTAGATCCGGTCGAGCAGTCGCGAGAGGGCCAGCCCGGAATGGGCCGGTCGTGAGAGGGCCATTGGGGCCTCCACCGTCGTCGGGCGTCGGGCGTCGGGCGTCGGGTCGGGGACGGGCCGGCGGGGGGAGGCGGCCGTCTTCCGCAGCGGGCGGGGCGGAGGCGGGGGCGGGATCACCCCGCACCTCCATCCGGTCACGCAGGCGGCAGGATCACTTCGCGCGATACTCGGCGATGATCTTCTTGCCGGCATCGCCGGCACCCGCTTCCCATTCGCCGGTCATCTTCTCGCCGATGGCGGCCATGTCCGAGGCCAGTGCGGCAGAGGGCTTGGACACGGTCATGCCGTGCTCGGCCAGGGTCTTGAGGTAGCCCTGGGCCAGCTCTTCGCTCATCTTCCAGCCCTTGGCCTCGATCTCGGCGGCGGCCTTGGTGATCGCCTCCTGCGCCTTCGGGTCCAGCTTGTCCCAGGCGCGCTTGTTCACGAACACCATGTTCTTGGGCAGCCAGGCCTGCACGTCGTAGAAGTACTTCACCTGCTCCCACACCTGGCTGTCCACGCCGGTGGCGCCCGAGGTGATCATCGCCTCGACCGTGCCGGTGGCCAGCGCCTGCGACAGCTCCGCCGCCTCGATCTGGGTCGGCACCATCTGCAGCAGCTCGGCCAGGCGGGCCATGGTGGCGTTGTAGGTGCGGAACTTCAGGCCCTTCATGTCGGCCGCGCTCTCGATCGCCTTGTTGGCGTAGATGCCCTGCGGCGGCCAGGCGATGGCATAGAGGAAGTGCAGGTTCTCTTTCGCCAGACGCTCGGTCAGCGCCGGCTTGGACACCTGATAAAGCTTCCAGGCCTGATCGTAATCGGTGGCGAGGAAGGGCACGGCATCCAGCGCGAAGAGCGGGTCTTCATTCGACAGGGCCGAGATCAGCCGCTCGCCGATCGGCGCGGTGCCGCGCTGGACCGCGCGCTTGATTTCGTCGCCCTTGAACAGCGAGCCGCCGCCATGGACGGTGATCACCACGTCGCCATTGGTGTCGGCCTTCACCTTCTCGGCGAATTCGCGGCCGAGTTTGGTGTGGAAGTTGCCGTCGGGATAGGCCATCGGCATGTCCCAGGCTTCCGCCGCCTGTGCCGCGGCACCACCGAAACCGACCATGCCGGCGACCAGCGCCGCACCGATCCACGTCCTGAACATCTCTGCTCGTCTCCCCTCACGCGGCCGGCGGCCGCCGGCGCGTCATGTGTTGCCGTAAAACCCCGATCCGTTCGGCTCTGGTGATGCGCGGGGGCACCCGGCCGGTTCGGACCCGACGGCGCCGCCTCCCCGGCAGCGCCCGTCCCGGAAACGATCGCGTCTCAGCGATAAAATGTCAATAAATCGTCGGCAAAATGTCTCATCTTTTTCGGGCGAAACCCTTTGGCGAAACGATCGGCCCCCGCCCTGCCGGGTGATCGTCGGGCGGGGCCCAGGGTGTCCTTGCGCGCGCGGGCCGATTGGTGTTTGCTCCACCCCATGGTGCAACGCGGCAGCAGGGCCGCGCTGTGGCCGCAGCAGAGGGCGCGGGGGTCCGGCGCAGATGAGTTTCTGGGGCAAGGTCGTCGGTGGGGCGGCGGGTTTCGCCATGGGTGGCCCGATCGGCGCGCTGGTCGGTGCCGTCATGGGGCACGCGGTGGATCGCTATAACGAGGCCGGCGAAGCCACGGCCCTGCCGCTGGACCGCGCCCATCGCGAACAGGCCTTCGCGATCGCGGTGATCGTGCTGGGCGCCAAGATGGCCAAGGCCGACGGCCAGGTCACCCGCGACGAGATCGCCGCCTTCCGCCGGGTCTTCACGGTGCCGGAGCACGAGGTCGGCCGGGTCGCGCAGATCTTCGACGAGGCGAAAAAGGATGCCGAGGGCTTCGAGCCCTATGCCCGTCAGATCGCGGCCCTGTTCCACGACCGCCCGGCGGTGCTGGAAGAACTGCTCGACGCCCTGCTGGAAATCGCCCGCGCCGACGGCCAGGTGGGCGAGGCGGAACGCCGCTTCCTGGCCGAGGTCGCCCGGCTGTTCGGCCTGGACCGCGCCGTGCTCGACCGGCTGCTGGCCATGCGCGGCATCGAACCCGGAGGCGATGCCGACCCCTATGCCATTCTGGGCATTTCGCGTGACGCCCCGATGGACGAGGTGAAGGCCGCCTATCGCCGCCTCGCCCGCGAACACCACCCCGATCGCCTGGTGGCCGAAGGCCTGCCCGAAGAGATGATCCAGATCGCCACCCGCAAGATCGCGGCGATCAACGAGGCCTATGACAGAATCCTGAGGCTGCGCGGGGCGCGGTAACGCCACGCGAACAATTCAATAGAATGATACTATCTCGCACTCTCACGTGACGTGCCGTAAACTTCCGGAAATCTGTGGCGGAGGCCGCGGGATTCTCTATGTATTTTCCGGAGAAGGAGGTGTCATGGCGCATGCGATCCACATCACCAACACGCTGGACGAGCCGATATACGTGATCGTGTCGCCCAACAAGGATTACGTCTTCGGCGAAATCCTGAGCGGCGTTGCGATGGGGGTGCTGATCACCGTGGCGACAGCCGGGCTCGGCGCCGGTGCCGGTGCGGCGACGGCCGCCACTGCCGTCAACAATCTGAGCCGGCTGCAAAGGCTGGTCTCGTTGCTGCAGACCATCTGGCGGGTCTCGGCCCCGCTGCGCGAGGTGGCCTCCGCCGGCAGCCAGGCCTATAAATGGGTCAAGGGCACCAATCTGACGATCCAGGAGCGAGAACGTCGCACCAAGGCGGCGGCGGAGATCGCGACGGTGAAGACCTTCTTCGACGAAAACGCCCTCAGGATCGCCCCCAAACAGTCGGTCAGGGTCCTGGACACCGGGCTTTGGAACCCGCTCTCCTATCTGGGACCGACGGGCTGGGCGAACGTCACCGGCGGATCCACCATCAGCCTGTTCATCACCGATGCCTCGTTCAGCCGACGGGCCATGTTCCATACCAATACGGACTACTCCTGGATCGTGGGGCGGAATCTGATCACACGGCAGCAATATGGTGCAGATCTGTTCAAGGCCGATCCGGGTGCCGGCTGGTACCGTTTCGGGCGATCCGATCGTCTGGTCGCCGGTCAGGCGCTGCTGCCGGGTGAGAGCCTGTGTTCTCCCGATGGCGACTACGATTTCGTCTTCCAGGAGGATTGCCATGCGGTGGTGTACCGGCGGGACAAGCCCATCCGGCAGGAGGTCGAATGGGCCTCGGGGAGCTGGTCCAATACCCGCAGGCCGGGCGCACTGGCTGTCCAGGATGACGGCAATCTGGTGATCTATGACGATCAGGCGGCCCCGATCATGGCGCTTCACGACCCCGCCATCGACCTGAACCGACCGGGACGCACGCTGGTCATGCAGGATGACGGCAATCTCTGTCTGTACGAGCCCGATGGCAGGGCCGTCTGGTCCAGCCGACATGGCGGCCCGCTCCATCGCTTCTGAGCCGGCGTCCTTCCAGCAGATCTTTCGGGTGATGGTACGGTGTTGCAGGCGCGCCATGCGCAGGCGGGCCTTGAACCGGCGGGGCGTCCGTCGCATCCTGCGGCCGCCTCGCCACGCATCTCCAGCGGCCATGCCGCGATCACCGTCTTTTGCCCGGAAGCCCGTCATCCCATGTCCGCACCGCTCATCTCCCTCACCGGCATCCGCGTCACCCTGGGTGGTGGCGGCGACCTGATCGAGGAGGCGACCATCGCCGTCTCGGCCGGCGACCGGATCGCGCTGGTCGGGCGCAACGGTGCCGGCAAGTCGACCATGCTCCGGATCATGGGCGGGCTGATCGAGCCCGATGGCGGCGAGATCGCCCGGCGGCCGGGCCTGCGCGCCGCCTATATGGCCCAGGATCCGCAGACCCCCGCCGGCACCACCGTGCGGGCCTATATAGAAGAGGGGCTGGTCGAGGCGGGGCAGGGCGACCGGCATTACCGGGTCGATCAGGTGGCGGTGCCGTTGTCGCTGGATCCCGAACGGCAGATGAGCGAGCTGTCGGGCGGCACCCGGCGCCGGGCGGCGCTGGCGCGGGCGCTGGCGATCGAGCCCGAGCTGCTGATGCTGGACGAGCCGACCAACCATATGGACCTGCCGACCATCGAATGGCTGGAAGGCGAGCTGCAGCGCTTCCGCGGCGGGCTGGTGGTGATCAGCCATGACCGCGCCTTCCTGGAGCGGGTGGCCGGATCGGTCGCCTGGCTCTACCGGCGCCGGCTGACCCGCTACGACATGGGCTATCAGGCCTTCGAGACCCAGATCGAGGATCTGCGCGCCGAAGAGGATCAGCGTCTGGCAAAGATGGCCGACAAACTGGCCCGCGAGACCCTGTGGCTGAACGAAGGGTTGACCGCCCGGCGCAAGCGCAACGAGCGCCGCGCCCGCGCCGTGCACGAACTGCGTGCAACGCTTGCGACCGAACGCCAGGATATCGAGCGCACCCGCGCCCGTGCCGGCATCGCGGTCGCCACCGCCGATACCAGCGGCCGGCTGGTGATCGAGGCCGAGAACCTGGTCAAGCATTTCGATACGCCCTCGGGGCCGATCACGGTGGCCGACGGGTTTTCGACCCGGATCATGCGCGGCGCCCGGGTGGGCATCATCGGCCGCAACGGCGCCGGCAAGACCACGCTGGTCAAGATGCTGATCGGTGAGCTTCAGCCCGATCAGGGCGAGGTGCGGCTCGGCACCAATCTGGAGATCGCCTATTTCGACCAGCACCGCGCCGCACTCGATCCCGAGGCGACGCTCTGGGACACGCTGGCCGATGGCGGCGGCGACCAGGTGGTGGTGCGCGGCCAGCCGCGCCATGTGGTGGCCTATCTGCGCGACTTCCTGTTCGACGAGGGCCAGGCCCGGCAGAAGGTCAAGGCGCTGTCGGGCGGTGAGCGCAACCGCCTGCTGCTGGCCAAGCTGTTCCTGAAGCCCTGCAACCTGCTGGTCATGGACGAGCCGACCAACGATCTCGACCTCGACACGCTGGAGCTGCTGGAAGACGTGCTCGACCAGTATGACGGCACGGTGCTGCTGATCAGCCATGACCGTGCCTTCCTCGACCGGCTGGCGACCTCGGTGATTGCGGTCGATGGCGATGGCGTGATCACCGAATATGCCGGCGGCTGGAGTGATGCCGACACCCAGCGCCGCAAGGCCGCCGAGGCGGCGCGCGAGGCCGGACGGGTGGAGGCGGCGGCCCGCAGGGCCGAGGCGAAACCCCAGGAGAAGCCCCGCGTCCAGGCGCCGCAGAAGCTGACCTTCAAGGAAGCGCGAGAGCTGGACCTGCTGCCGAAGACCATGGAGAAACTGGAAGCCGAGATCGCGAAACTGGCCGAGACGATGGCCGATCCCGGCCTCTATGCCCGCGATCCCGCCGCCGCCCAGGCGGCTGCCGAACGCACCGCCGCCGCGCGCGCCGAGCTGGACGCGGCCGAGGAACGCTGGCTGGAACTGGAAGAGAAGCGCGAGGCCATCGCCGCCGCGAAGGCCCGGCCGTGAGCCGCACGATGTCTGTTCCGGCACCGGCCATCACGCCGATGACGCCCGGCCATGTGTTGCTGGCGCTGCTGGTGGTGGCGATCTGGGGCGGCAATTTCGTCGCGGTCAAGATCGCGACCGCGACCGTGCCGCCGCTGTTTCTGGTGGCGCTGCGCTTCGGCGTGCTGTTCCTGATTCTGGCGCCCTTCCTGCCCTGGCCGCGGCGCAGCCAGCTGCCTTTGCTGGCGGGCATCGGTCTGACGCTCGGCGTCGGGCATTTCGGGCTGATGTTCGTGGCGCTGTCGCTGGGTGTCGATGCCTCGACCATGTCGGTCGCGATCCAGATCGAGGTGCCCTTCGCCGCCGTCTGCGCCTGGGCGGTGTTGGGAGAGAGGCTGACGAAGCGCCACATCGCGGGTCTGGCGCTGGGCATGATCGGCGTGGCGCTGGTGGCGGGCGATCCCAAGGTGCTGACCCGGCTCGACGGGCTGGCGGTGGGGCTGATGGCCGGCGGGCTCTGGGCCTATGCCAATGTCCAGATCAAGCAGCTGGGCCGGCATGGCGCGCTGTCGCCGCAGATGCTGAATGCCTGGCTCGGCCCGTTCTGTGTCGGGCCGCTGCTGATCCTGTCCTTCCTGTTCGAAGACGGGCAGCGGGATGCGCTGGCCAATCTGGACTGGGCGACGGTGGTGGCGCTGGCCTATATCCTGGGCGGCGCCTCGCTGATCGCCTATGGCGCCTGGTATTTCCTGCTCGGCCGCTATTCCGTGGGCCAGGTCACGATCTACATGCTGCTGGTGCCGGTCTGCGGCGTGCTGGCCGGCGTGCTGCTGATGGGCGAGACCATGGGGCTTATGGAGATGCTGGGCGGGGTGTTCATCGTCTCAGGGGTTGCCGTGGTCCAGCTTCGTCGTCTGCCAGGGCCGCTCAGGCGGCTGCGCTGATCCCGATCGGGGGTTCCGTCCCATGTCTGCCCAAATCGCCGACCATTTTCCCGAACTCGCCCGCTTCCCGCTGGCCGACCGGCCTTCGCCCAATCACGATGCGCGGCCCGACGGGGCGCGGCCCGACATGGTGGTGCTGCACTATACCGGCATGCCCACGGCCGAGGTCGCCATCGACTGGCTGGCCGACCCGGCCTCGCGGGTCAGCGCCCATTGGGTGGTGGAAGAAGACGGCCGCATCACCCGCATGGTGCCGGAAGACCGCCGCGCCTGGCATGCCGGCGTATCGTGGTGGCGCGGGCGCGAGCGGCTGAACGACGTCTCGATCGGCATCGAAATCGTCAATCCCGGCCATGAATGGGGCTATCGCGACTTTCCGGAGCCGCAGATGCAGGCGGTGGAGGCGCTGCTGGGCGGCATTCTGGCCCGCCACGACATCGCGCCGGCCCGGGTGGTGGGGCATTCCGACATCGCACCCTCCCGCAAATACGATCCGGGCGAGCGGTTCGACTGGTACCGGCTGGCGGCGAAAGGGCTGGCGCTGATGCCGGCCAACCGGCCGGTGCCGGGGGAGATGGGCCTGACGCTTGGCGAAGGCGATACCGGCCAGGCCGTCACCGACATCCAGCGGGCGCTGGCGGCGATCGGCTACCGGATCCAGGTCGACGGCATCTATGATCTCGTCACCCGATCGGTGGTCCACGCCTTCCAGTCGCGCTTCCTGGGGCTGGCCGGCGGCATCTGCGGGCCCGATACCGCCCAGATGATCTTCGCGGTGGAGCAGCTGTTCGCCCGGGATCCGCGCGCAGACTGAGCAGCCTGTTCTTGACCGGCCGGGGGCGCTGCTGCATGGTGGCGCCGGGTTCAGACGGCCGGATGGCCGCCCTGCCGGCGCCTTCGGGCGGATGGCGGGGAGGAAAGTCCGGGCTCCACGGAAACACGGTGCCGGGTAACGCCCGGCGGGGGCGACCCCAGGGAAAGTGCCACAGAGAGCAGACCGCCCGGCCGGCGGACATGAAACCTTCGGGTTGCCTGTGCGTGCCGGGCAAGGGTGAAAGGGTGCGGTAAGAGCGCACCGCGCCCCCGGCAACGGGGGCGGCATGGTAAACCCCACCGGGAGCAAGACCGAATAGGAACCGCGTGCCGGATCGAAACCTTCGGTTGCGGCAGGGCCTGTTTCCGGCCTGGCGGTTCGGGTTGGTCGCGAGAGGCGTCCGGCGACGGGCGTCCCAGAGGAATGGTCATCCAGCGCCCCTTCGGGGTGTGGACAGAACCCGGCTTACAGGCCGTCTGACCCCCTTATCCCATCCTCTCCCATATGTGCGCACGCAGGCGCGCACATGCGGCTGCCGGTCCCGGCCTTGGGCAGGGATGGGACGGCTGAATCATTTTTGGGAAAATCTGGGAGAGGGTGCTCTCCCGCTCTATGCTGGGCGACGCTGCCACTGTTGCATCCTGCAAGGATTCATAAGTTCACGTTTTGTTCACGGTTGATCGAACACTGTCCCGTGATTTCAAGGCCCTGGGCCCTGTTCCTGATATATGTGCGCAGCATTTGCCAAGCATCTGTTTCATCGAAGAATTTTCAAGGACTTCCAGCGGAATGTCCGCTTGACCCCCTAAGGGCCATTCGATACCTTCGGCTCAAGGATCCAAAAATTCCCAGGTTTGCCCACCTCCTCCCAATCCGCTCCAGAGCGGCGGGCGGAAACGGGCGCCAGGGCAGAGGGGTCCGCTTCGGAAAGTCCTGGTCCAGATTTCGGGGCCTGGCCTGAAAGATCGCCCCAGGCGATCGGACCGGCCAGCCATGGAGGGCAACGCCAGCAGGGCTCCGGTCCCTCCGGAGCAGAGTGGTCTCGAGGAGTTCGCCGGGTGGCGCTGTTCCTGTCGACATTCGAAAAGCCGATCGACAAGAAGGCTCGCGTGTCGGTGCCCCCTCAGTTCCGTGCTGCTCTTGGCAACCAGGAGTTCAAGGGTATCGTCGCCTATCCGTCGTTCATCAATCCGGCGGTCGAAGCCTCTGGCTACGATCGTATCCTTCAATTGTCGGAAAGTATCGAGACGTTCGATCCGTTCTCGGAAGAGCGTGACGCCTTCGCGACCGCCATCCTCGCCGAATGCCAGCAGCTGCCCTTCGATACCGAAGGCCGTGTGGTGCTGTCGAAGCGGCTGATGGAGATCGCGGGGCTGGAAGACAAGGTGATCTTCGTGGGCAAGGGCCGTACCTTCGAGCTGTGGCAGCCGGAGCGTTTCGCCGAGCATCAGGCGGCGGCGCGCGAGCTGGCGCTGGCCAATCGCGGCCGGCTGCGGCTCGATCCCACGCGCGCGCCTGCGATCACCCGGCCTGCCCCCGCTCCCGCATCGGCCGCGGCCGACTCCTCCGATGGCGGGGAGGGCGCATGATCATGTCCATGTCCGCGACCACCGCTCCCCATGTTTCCGTGCTGCTGCCCGAGGTGCTGGCCGCCTCCGCCCCCGTCGAGGGCGCGGTGGTGGTCGATGCGACCTTCGGGGCCGGCGGCTATTCCCGCGGCTATCTGGCGGCCGGCGCCGCCCGGGTCTACGGCATCGACCGCGACCCGACCGCGGCGGAGGCCGGCCGGGCGCTGGAGGCCGAAAGCGGCGGCCGCTTCCGCTTTCTGCAGGGCCGGTTCGGCGACATGGAGGCGCTGCTCGATGCCGCAGGCGAGCCGATGGTCGACGTGGTCGCCTTCGATTTCGGCGTGTCGTCCATGCAGCTGGATCAGGCGGAGCGCGGCTTTTCCTTCCGCCATGACGGGCCGCTCGACATGCGCATGGAGCGGGCGGGCATGAGCGCCGCCGATTTCGTGAACACCGCCGAAGAGCGCGAGATCGCCGACGTGATCTGGATCTATGGCGAGGAGCGGGCTTCGCGCCGGGTGGCGCGGGCGATCACCCGCGGCCGGCCGTTCGAGACCACGGCGGCGCTGGCCGAGGCGGTGCGTTCCGCCCTGCCGCCGCGCGGCCGCGACCAGATCGACCCCGCGACCCGCAGCTTCCAGGCCATCCGCATCCATGTGAACGACGAGCTGGGCGAGATCCTGCGCGGGCTGGTGGCGGCCGAGCGCCGGCTGAAGCCCGGCGGCCGTCTGGCGGCGGTCACCTTCCACAGCCTGGAAGACCGGCTGGTGAAGCGGTTCCTGACCGCGCGGGCCGGCCGCGGCGCCAACCCGTCGCGCCATGTCGCGATCGTGGCCGATCGTGACCGCACGGCCCCCAGCTTCGCCATTGCCGGCACCCGGCCGATCGTGGCGGGCGAGGCCGAGACCGCCGCCAATCCGCGGGCCCGCTCCGCCAAGCTGCGTGCCGCCCGGCGCACCGATGCCGCCGCCTGGGATGCCCCCGCCGATGCCCAGGGCCTGTTCAGGGAGCCTGCCCGATGATCCGTCCCGGCACCGTCCTGCTTCTGGGCTGCACCGCCGCGATCGCGGCCGGTCTGTTCTGGGTGAAGTACCGGGTCGCGAGCCTGGAGGATGCCTATGTCGCGCGCAATGCCGAGCTGCTGCGCGAGCAGGAGGCGATCCATGTGCTCAAGGCCGAATGGGCCTATCTGAACAATCCCGAGCGGCTGGAGCGGCTGGCGGGTGAATATCTGGAGATCAAGCCGCTCGAGGGGCGCCAGCTGGTGAGCCTGGCCTCTCTGCCGCTGCCGCGCTCCGAGACCGAGCCCCGGCCGAAATCCAAGCCCGGCACGCCGCCGGCCTCGTGGCCGCTGGTCGACCATGTGCCGGCGCCGCGCGATACGACCGTGGCCGCGGCACAGCCGGCGCCGCGATCCTCCATCGATGCGGCCGTGGACAGTGTTCTCGATCAGGGCGGCGTGGTGCTGACAGGGGGGGCGCGATGACCCGCGACGACCGCTTCGGTCCCCGCCGCGACGATCGCGGCCACCCCGAGAACACGGCGCCCGAGGCGCCGCGCAAGCCGCGCGTGCCGCTGCCGCGCGCCCGCCGGGTGCGGCTTGGCGTCGCCCGGGCGGTCAAGCTCGACGGCAATGTGAAGCAGGCGCTTGAGACCGGCCGCAACCGGGTGCTGTTCACCGCGGCCTTCTTCGCGCTCGCCTTCATCGCGCTCTCGATCAAGCTGATCGCGGTGGGCGTGCTGCATGAAGGCGGCGAGCCCCGGGTCGCCCGTGGCGCGCCGCCGCCGCAGCTGGTGCTGGACCGCGCCGACATCACCGACCGCAACGGGGTGCTGCTGGCCTCCAACCTCATCACCGCCTCGCTTTATGCCGATCCCAAGCTGGTGCTGGATCCGGTGGAGGCGGCGGTCAAGCTGCGCACGGTGCTGCCGCATCTGAACCAGACCGATCTGATCGCCCAGCTGTCGGGCGACCGGCGTTTCGTCTGGATCCAGCGCGGTCTGAAGCCCGAACAGCAATACGAGATCAACGCCCTCGGCATCCCCGGGCTCTATTTCCAGCGCGAGCAGCGCCGGATCTATCCCCAGGGGCGGCTGACCTCTCATGTCATCGGCTTCACCAATATCGACAACACCGGCCGCGGCGGGCTGGAACAGGGGCTGGACCGCACGCTGCGGGAACGCGCCGAAACCGGCCGCGGGCCGCTGGTCACCTCGCTCGATATCCGCGTTCAGCAGGTGCTGCGCGACGTGCTGCGCGATGCGATGCAGGAATTCCAGACGATCGGTGCGACCGGCATCGTGATGGATGCACACAACGGCGAGATCCTGGCCATGGTCTCGCTGCCCGATTTCGACCCGAATGCGCCGGTCAATCCCGAAGACCCGGCGATGTTCAACCGGGCGACGCTTGGCGTCTATGAAATGGGCTCGATCTTCAAGGCCTTCACCGCGGCGGAGGCGCTGGATGCGGGCGTGGTCAAGATCGATGGCGGCTTCGATGCCACCGACCCGATCAAGATCGGCCGCTTCACCATCCGCGACTCCCATCCCCAGCGGCGCTGGCTGAGCGTGCCCGAGATCATGCTCTATTCGTCCAATATCGGCGCCGCCAAGATGGCGCTGGCGGTGGGCGCCACCCGGCAGCAGGACTATATGCGCCGCTTCGGCTTCCTGACCCCGGCCCGGATCGAGCTGCCGGAGGTGGGCCTGCCCCAGGCGCCCCATCCGTGGCGCGAGGTCAACGTCATGACCATCGGCTTCGGCCATGGTGCCGCGGTCAGCCCGCTTCAGGCCGTGGGCGGGATGGCCGCGCTGATGAATGGCGGCTACAAGGTGCCGGCGACGCTGATCAAACATCAGCCGGGCGAGCGTGTGGTGCGCGAGCAGATCATCAACGAGCAGGTCACCGCCCTGGTGCGCAAGATGATGGTCGGCGTCGTCCAGGAGGGTACCGCAAGGAAGGCGCAGGTGCCGGGCTACCTGGTGGGCGGCAAGACGGGCACGGCCGAGAAGGCCGGCGCCGGCGGCTATCGGCGCAAGGCGCTGCTGACCTCGTTCCTGGGCGGTTTCCCCATGCAGGATCCACGCTATGTGGTGCTGGTCACGCTCGACGAGCCCAAGCCCACGCCCAAGACCTATGGCTATGCGACCTCGGGCTGGAACGCCGCCCCGACCGCAGGAGAGCTGATCCGCCGGATCGCGCCGATCCTGGGCGTGCGGCCGATGTCGATCGATGGCAGCCCCAATCCCATGCCGGTGCTGCCGCAGGACCGCAAAGACGATCTGCGCTATGCCCTGGTCGGTGACGAAGACGAAGCCTCCGTCGCCGCCGATCTCCCCCAGTCGGATACCGAGGTGACGAATGCGGCTTATTGAGCTGATCGACCGCGATGCGACCGCGATCGGCGGTGATACCCGGATCACGGGCATCACCTCCGACAGCCGCGCCGTGCGGCCGGGCATGCTCTTCGCCGCCATCCCGGGCACGGTGCGCGACGGGCGTGACTTCATTCCCGAAGCCGTGGCGGCGGGGGCCGTGGCGGTGCTCGCCCCCACGGGTACGGTGGTGCCGGCCGGTGTGGCGCTGGTCGAGACCGGAGAGGTGCGTGGCGCGCTCGCCCGCATGGCCAGCCGCTTCTATCCCAAGCGTCCGGGCGTGATCGCGGCGGCGACCGGCACCAACGGCAAAAGCTCCGTGGTGGCCTTCACCCGTCAGATCTGGGTGCGGCTGGGACTGGCCGCCGCCAGTCTCGGCACGCTGGGATATGACGGGCCGGGCGATCTGGCGGCGCCGGGGCTGACCACGGTCGACCCGGTGGCCCTGCATCGCCTGCTGGATCAGGCGGCGCGGGCCGGGGTGGGGCATCTGGCGATGGAAGCCTCCAGCCACGGACTGGATCAGCATCGGCTGGACGGGATCGCGCCGGTCGCGGTCGCCTTCACCAACCTGACCCACGACCATCTGGACTATCACGGCACGATCGAGGCCTATCGCGACGCCAAGCTGAAGCTGTTCGCCGAGATCGCGGCGCCGGCCGGCTATGCGGTGATCAATGCCGACAGCAGCCATTACGACCATTTTGTCCGCGCGGCGCTGAAGCGGCCGCTGGCGGTGATCGATTACGGCCGCAAGGCCCGTGTTCTGCGCCTGGTTTCGGTGGAGCCGATGGCCGGCGGCGGGCTGCATGTGGCGATCGAATATCGCGGCCAGCGCCATGAATTCGGCCTGGGCCTGACCGGCAGCTTCCAGGCGCACAACGTGCTGGCCGCCATGGGGCTCGCCATCGGCTGCGGCGCATCCCCCGAAGCGGTGGTGGCGGCGCTGCCCTATCTGAAGGCGGTGCCGGGCCGGATGGAGCAGGTCGGCACCAGTGCCGCCGGCGCGCCGGTTCTGGTCGATTACGCCCACACCCCCGATGCGCTGGAGACGGTGCTGAAGGCGGTGCGCCCCCATGCCCATGACCGGGTGGTGACGGTGTTCGGCTGCGGCGGCGATCGCGACCGCACCAAGCGCCCGGCGATGGGCCGGATCGCGCTCCGCGAGGCAGACCATGCCATCGTCACCGACGACAATCCGCGCAGCGAGGACCCGGCCGCGATCCGCGCCGAGATCCTGGCGGCCGGTCCCGGCCTGGTCGAGATCGGCGACCGGGCGGCGGCGATCGATGCCGCGATTGCCGGCCTGGGGGCCGGCGACGTGCTGGTGATCGCCGGCAAGGGCCACGAGACCGGCCAGAAGATCGGCGACCGGGTGCTGCCCTTCGACGACCGCGAGGTTGCGCGCGCGGCGCTTCGGTCCCATGGCGGTATGGTGATCGGGGGAGGGGCGGCATGACCGGCAACCGGCCTCTCTGGACGATCGCGGCGGTCGCCACAGCAACCGGCGGTTCCGTTTCGGGTGCCGATGCCGCCATCTCGGGTGTCGCGATCGACAGCCGCGAGGTGCGGCCCGGCGATCTGTTCGTGGCGCTTCTGGGCGACACCAATGACGGCCACGACTATCTGTCGGCGGCGCTGGTCAATGGCGCGGCCGCAGCCCTGGTCCACCGGGTGCCCGAAGGTCTGCCCGCCGATGCGGCCGCAAAACTGATCCGGGTGGGCGACACCATGGCCGCCCTGCAGGCGCTGGGTGCGGCTGCCCGCGCGCGGTTCGGCGGCCGGGTGGTCGCGGTGACCGGCAGTGTCGGCAAGACCGGCACCCGCGGCGCCATTGCCCGCGCGCTCGGCGCCTATGGGGTGGTCCATCAAAGCCTGCGCAGCTTCAACAATCATTGGGGCGTGCCGCTGTCGCTGGCGCGGATGCCGGCCGATGCCGATTATGCGGTGCTGGAGCTGGGCATGAACCATGCGGGCGAGATCGACGCGCTCTCGCGCCTTGCCCGGCCGCATGTGGCGCTGGTCACCAAGGTGGCGCCGGCGCATCTCGGCAATTTCCGCAACGAGGAAGAGATCGCCGACGCCAAGGCCGAGATCTTCAACGGGCTGGAAGCCGACGGCGTGGCGGTGCTGAACCGCGACAACCGGCATTTCGACCGGCTGGCCGCGGCGGTGCTGCTGGGCCATCCCGCGACCCGCATCGTCGATTTCGCCGCCAGCCGCCATGGTGCCCAACGCGCCATGATCCGCCTGATCAAGGCGACGCCGGCGGGTGGCGGCACGGCGGTCGCGGCCGAGGTGGCCGGCCGGCCGGTGGATTTCGTGATCGGCGTGCCCGGCGCCCATTGGGTGGAAAACGCGCTGGCGGTGCTGGGCGTGCTGCACGGGCTGGGGCTGGAGCCGGGCCCGGGGGCGGCGGCGCTGGCGGCGCTGGAAGCGCCCGAAGGCCGCGGCACCCAGATCCGCATCCCGACAGCCGGCGGCGGGCTGCTGGTCATCGACGAAACTTACAACGCCAACCCGGAATCGATGCGGGCGGCGATCGCGCTCGGGGCCGATCTGGCCCGGGCCGAAGGCGGCCGGCTGGTGGCGGTTCTGGGCGACATGCTGGAGCTGGGCGATCACGCCGAGCGTCTTCATCGAGAACTCACAGCTCCCCTCGTTGACGCGGGGGTGGCGGTCGTCTACACCGCCGGGCCGGCCATGATGCATCTCCACGACGGGCTCGATCCCGATCGTCGGGGCGGCCATGCCGGCACGTCGGAAGATCTGGCACCTGCCGTCGTCCGGGGCGTCGCTCCGGGGGATGTGGTGCTGGTCAAAGGGTCGCGCGGCATGCGCATGGAACGGGTGATCGCGGCCCTGAAGGCTGCGGGCGCCCGGCCTGCGGACACGGATACGGACAAGGGTTAACGGGCCGCGGCACCGGCAGGGCTGCCGGTGGCCGACACGGTTTTGGAGCACGCATGCTTTTCAATCTGCTCTATCCGCTTTCGAGCGATCTGAGCTTCCTGAACGTCTTCCGGTACCTGACGTTCCGGACGGGCGGCGCTTTGATCACGGCGCTGCTCATCAGCTTCGTGCTCGGCCCCAGTCTGATCCGCTGGCTGCGTCGCAAGCAGCGCGAGGGTCAGCCGATCCGCAGCGACGGCCCCGAGCGGCATCTGATCGAAAAGCGCGGCACCCCCACCATGGGCGGCGTGCTGATCCTGACCGGTGCCGGCCTCTCCACCCTGCTCTGGGCGGACCTGACCAGCGCCTATGTCTGGATCGTGCTGATGGTGACGCTGGGCTTCGGCCTGATCGGCTTCGCCGACGACTATCTGAAGGTCGTCCGGCGCAACCCCAAGGGCCTGCCCGGAAAGATGAAGCTGCTGCTTCAGACCCTGATCGGCGTCGCCGCCGCGGTCTGGGTGCAGTACATCGCTCTCGACGACCAGGCCTCGGGTCTTGCCATCCCGTTCGTGAAGAACGTGCTGCTGGATCTGGGCCTGCTGTACGTGCCTTTCGCGGTGTTCGTGATGATCGGGTCGAGCAATGCGGTGAACCTCACCGACGGGCTCGACGGCCTGGCCATCGTGCCGGTGATGATCGCGGCGTCGAGCTTCGCCTTCATCGCCTATCTGGTGGGCAACGCGATCTATGCCGAATACCTGCAGGTCCACTACGTGCCCGGCACGGGTGAGCTGACGGTGCTCTGCGGTGCCCTGGTGGGCGCCGGTCTGGGCTTCCTGTGGTTCAACGCCCCGCCGGCCATGGTGTTCATGGGCGATACCGGCTCGCTGTCGCTGGGTGGTGCGCTGGGGGCGATCAGCGTGGTGACCAAGCATGAACTGGTGCTGGCGGTGATCGGCGGGCTGTTCGTGTTGGAGACCGTCTCGGTGATGGTCCAGGTCGCCTCGTTCAAGCTGACCGGCAAGCGCGTCTTCCGCATGGCGCCGTTGCACCATCACTTCGAGAAGAAGGGCTGGGCCGAGAGCACCATCGTGATCCGCTTCTGGATCATCGCCTTCGTCCTGGCCCTGATCGGCCTGTCCACCCTCAAGCTGCGCTGAAGAGGCGAGCCCGTCCCATGAGCCCGAACCAGATCTCTGCTCTCATCCCCGATGCCACGCTGCCGACCCCGGTCGTGCCCGGCGTTGCGGGGCGGTGCGTGGTCGTGGCGGGGCTTGCGCGGTCGGGGCTCGCCACCATCCGCGCGCTGAAGGCCGGCGGTGCCCGGGTCATCGCCTGGGACGACAACCAGCCGGCCCGCATGGCCGGCGCCGAGGCCGGGGCCGAGGTGCTGGCGCCGGATGCCATCGACTGGAAGACGGTCGACCTGCTGGTGGCCGCCCCCGGCCTGCCGCTGCATTTCCCCCGCCCGCACGAGACCGTGCGCCGGGCGCGGGCCGCCCATGTCGCCATCACCGGCGATGTCGACCTGCTGTTCGCCGCCTGCGGCGAGGCGCGCTATGCCGCCATCACCGGCACCAACGGCAAGTCGACCACGACCGCGCTTCTGGGCCATATCATCGGCCGGATCGCCGGCAGCACCGCCGAGGGCGCACCGGCGCGTGCGGCGGTCGGCGGCAATCTGGGCATCGCGCCGCTGGCCCTGCCGGCGCTGGGCGCGGGTGAGCTTTACGTGCTGGAGCTGTCGTCCTACCAGCTGGACCTGACCAGCCGGTTTGCGGCCGATGTCGGCGTGCTGCTGAACCTCAGCCCCGATCATATCGACCGTCACGGCGATTTCGCCGGCTATGTCGCGGCCAAGCGCCGGCTGTTCGACCAGCAGCGGGCCGGCGCCACCGCGGTGATCGGCTGCGACGACGGCCCGTCGATCGAGGTCTTCGATGCGCTGGCCGCCGAAGGCCGGCTGCGGGTGATCCCGATCGCCGCCACCCGTCCGGTGGCCGGCGGTGTCTGGGTCGACGAGGATTTCCGGCTGATCGACGACCTGAACGGCGGCGCCCGGCCGGTGATGAGCCTGGCTGGTATCGACACGCTGCGCGGCCGCCATAACGGCCAGAATGCCGCCGCCGCCTATGCCGCCGCCCGGGCGCTCGGCCTTGCCCCCGACGACATCGCCGCCGGCATCCGCAGCTATCCGGGCCTGGCCCATCGGCTGGAGACGGTGGGCCATGTCGGCCCGGTTGCGATCGTCAACGACAGCAAGGCGACCAATGCCGAGGCCACCCGCCCGGCGCTGGATGCCTTCCGGCGGATCTACTGGATTGCGGGCGGGGTCGCCAAGGCGGGCGGCATCGCATCGCTCCGGCCGTGGTTCGACCGCGTCGCCCATGCCTATCTGATCGGCGAGGCCGCCGAGGGCTTCTCGCGCACGCTCGGTGACGAGGTGCGGTGGACGGTCAGCGGCACGCTGGAGGCGGCGCTGGATCAGGCGCTGGCCGATATCGCCGCAGACCCGCAAGCGGGGGAGGGCACGGCGCTGCTGCTGTCGCCGGCCTGTGCCTCCTTCGACCAGTTCAAGAGTTTCGAGCATCGCGGCGACGTGTTCCGTGCCGCGGTCGCCGCCCGGCTGGAGGGACGGTCATGATCGCTTTCGCCCGTACCGATACCAGCCTCGTCGCCCGCTGGTGGTGGACCGTCGACCGGGTCGCCCTGCTGCTGATCCTGCTGCTGGTGCTGGCCGGCATCGTGCTGACCATGGCGGCCTCGCCCGCCGTCGCCAACCGCATCGGCGCGCCGACCTATCATTTCGTCATCCGCCAGGCGCTGTTCGTGATCCCGGCGGTGCTGGTGATGATCGGCCTGTCGCTGCTCAACCCCGATCAGGTGAAGTCGGCGGGGGCGATCGGCTTCGGCCTGTTCCTGCTGCTGCTGGCCCTGGTGCCGGTGGTCGGCACCGAGATCAAGGGCGCGCGCCAGTGGATCGGTGCCGGCCCGATCGCCCTGCAGCCTTCGGAATTCGTGCGGCCCTTCTTCTGCATCGTCACCGCCTGGGCCCTGGCCGATGCGCGGGTGCGGCGCAATCTGACCGGCTATCTGGTCACGGTCGCCATGCTGGTGGCGGTGGTCGGCTTCATCGTCGCCCAGCCCGATTTCGGCATGACCATGCTGGTGCTCGGCACCTGGTCGATCCAGGTTTTCGTCGCCGGCCTGCCCTGGATCCTGGTGGCGCTGGTGGTCGGCGGCGGCCTGGCCGGCCTGGTCGGCGGCTATCTGATGCTCGACCACGTGGCGAGCCGCATCGACCGCTTCCTCGATCCGTCGAGCGGCGACAACTACCAGATCATGACCTCGCTTTCGGCGATCCAGAATGGCGGGCTGATCGGCCGTGGCCCGGGCGAGGGCCTGGTCAAGGCGGTGCTGCCCGACGCCCATACCGACTTCATCTTCGCGGTCACCGCCGAGGAATTCGGTGCGCTGGCCTGCCTGCTGATGATCGCGGCCTTCGGCGGCATCATCCTGCGCGGCTATATGCGGATGATGCAGGAACGCGACCTGTTCGTGGTGCTGGCGGTCTCGGGCCTGCTCGGCAGCTTCGGTCTGCAGGCCTTCATCAATATGGGCGTCGCGGTGCATCTGATGCCGACCACCGGCATGACCCTGCCGCTGATCTCTTATGGCGGCTCGTCGCTGGTCGCGACCGCGGCCGGGCTCGGCATGATGCTGGCGCTGACCCGCCGCCGCTATCTGGAGGGCACGCGATGACCGCTCTCCGCACCCTCCCGACCCGCGGCCGCATCGTCGTCACCACCGGCGGCACCGGCGGCCATGTCTTCCCGGCCCGGGCGCTTGCGGCCGAGCTGATCCGGCGCGGCTGGACGGTCGATTTCGCGACCGACGCCCGCGGCGTCGCCCATGTCCGCATGCCCGAGGGCGTGGATGTGCATGCGTTGCCCGCGGGCGGTGTTTCGGGCATGGGGATGGGGCGCCGGATCAAGGGCGCCGTCGAACTGCTGCGCGGTGTGGCCAGGGCCCGCGGCCTGATGCGCCGTCTGGCGCCGGCCGCCGTGATCGGTTTCGGATCTTACGCCGCCCTGCCGGCGACGCTGGCGGCGCTGCTCGCCGGGCTGCCGGTGGGCCTGCATGAACAGAATGCGGTGCTGGGCCGGGCCAACCGTCTGCTCGGCCGTAAGGCGCGGCTGCTGGCGCTGTCGGTGGCGGACACCAGGGCGGTGCCGGATGCGGCGCGCCCGCGGGTGCGGGTGACCGGCAACCCCGTCCGGGCCGAGGTGGCGGCGGTCGCCGACATGCCCTATGCCGCCCCGGCGGCGGGGGCGGACTTCGTACTGTTCTCGACCGGCGGCAGCCAGGGCGCGCGTTTCCTGGGCACCACCCTGCCCAGGGCAGCCGCCCTGCTGCCGGCGGCGCTGAAGGCCCGCACCCGGCTGGTGATCCAGGTCCGGCCCGAGGACATGGCCGGCGCCGAGGCGGCGCTGGCCGGCCAGGGCTTCGCCGGGGTCGAACTGGCGCCCTTCTTCGCCGACATGCCGGCGCGGCTGGCCGCGGCCCATCTGGTGGTGGCGCGGTCCGGTGCCTCCACCGTCGCCGAACTGGCGGCCGCCGGCCGGCCGTCGCTGCTGGTGCCGCTGCCGGGGGCGATCGACGACCACCAGACCGCCAATGCCCGCGCGCTGGTCGATGCCGGTGCCGCGATCGCCATGGCCCAGCCTGCGGCGACGCCCGAGGCGCTGGCCCGGGCGATCGCCGATCTGGCGGAAGACCCCGCCCGGCTGGCGCGCATGGCAGAGGCGGCGCTGGGCGTCGGCCGGGCCGATGCCGCATCCAGGCTTGCCGATCTGGTCGAGGCCCTGGCCGAAGGCCGGGCGCTGCCGGCCGATACCGAGGGTGGCCTTCGGGCCGCCGCGACCAACCAGACCCCGACGGGCGGCGCGCTGCCGTTCGGCGGGCGCGAGGAGACCGCATGAGGCGCATTCCGCTCACCATCGGCACGCTGCATTTCGTCGGCATCGGCGGCATCGGCATGTCGGGCATCGCCGAGATCCTCCAGGGCCTCGGCTACGACGTGCAGGGCAGCGACATCGCAGAGAACGCGAATGTCCGCCGACTGCGCGCGAAGGGCGTGCGCGTCGCCATCGGCCATGCGGCCGAGAACATCGCCAATGCCGCGGTGGTCGTCGTCTCCTCGGCGATCCGCCAGGACAATCCGGAACTGGTCGAGGCGCGCCGGCGCTTCCTGCCGGTGGTGCGTCGCGCCGAGATGCTGGCAGAGCTGATGCGGCTCAAATCCGCGGTGGCGGTGGGCGGCACCCATGGCAAGACCACCACCACCTCTCTGGTGGCGGCGGTGCTGGATGCCGGCGATATCGACCCCACCGTGATCAATGGCGGCATCATCAACGCCTATGGCACCAATGCCCGCCCGGGCGAGGGCGAGTGGATGGTGGTGGAGGCGGATGAAAGCGACGGCAGCTTCCTGAAGCTGCCGGCGACGATCGCCATCGTCACCAATATCGACCCCGAGCATCTGGACCACTACCGCAGCTTCGCCGCGGTGCGCGAGGCCTTCCGGACCTTCGTCGAGAACATCCCGTTCTACGGTCTGGCGGTGCTGTGCAGCGACCATGCCGAGGTTCAGGCCCTGATCGGCCAGATCCAGGACCGCCGGATCGTGACCTACGGCTTCAACCCGCAGGCCGATATCCGGGCGGTGGACGTGCGCCACGACGTCGACGGTGCCCGCTTCACCGCGGTGATCCGCGACCGGCGGGCGGGGTCGGAACGGCGGATCCCCGATCTGCATCTGGCCATGCATGGCCCGCACAATGTCCAGAACGCGCTGTCGGCGATCGCCGTCGCCGACGAGCTGGGCATTCCCGACGAGGCGGTGCGCAAGGCGCTGGCCGGTTTCGCCGGGGTGAAGCGCCGCTTCACCGTCACCGGCGAGGCGAACGGCGTGCGGGTGATCGACGATTACGGCCACCACCCGGTGGAGATCGCGGCGGTGCTGCGCGCCGCCCGCGGCGTCGCCCAGGACCACAAGGTGGTGGCGGTGGTCCAGCCGCACCGCTACAGCCGGCTGATGAGCCTGTTCGAGGAATTCTGCACCTGCTTCAACGACGCCGACACCGTGGTGGTGGCCGATGTCTATGCGGCGGGCGAGACCCCGATCGAGGGCATCGACCGCGACGCCCTGATCGAGGGGCTGCGCGCCCGCGGCCATCGCCATGTGGTGGCGCTGGACGGGCCGGAGACGCTGGCCGCCGTGGTGAAGCCGCTGGTGTCGGGCGGCGACATGGTCGTGTGCCTGGGCGCCGGCAACATCACCGCCTGGGCCGAAAAACTGCCGCGCGAGCTGGCCGCGGCCGACGGGGAGGCCGGCGCGTGATGACCGATGCCGCCCTGACGCAGACCATCCGGCATGCCGCCGCCGACGGGGAGGGCGGTGCCGCCGCCCTGCCGCTGGCCGGTCGCCTGCCGGCGGTGCGCGGGCGGATCAGCCATGGCGCGATGCTGGACCGGGTGACCTGGTTCCGGGTCGGCGGGCCGGCCGAGGCGCTGTTCAAGCCGGCCGGCGTGCAGGATCTGGCCGATTTCCTGGCGGCATTGCCAGGCGATGTGCCGGTCACCGTGATCGGTGTCGGCTCCAACCTGCTGGTGCGCGATGGCGGTGTGGCCGGGGTCGTGGTCCGGCTGGGCCGCGGCTTCGTCGACATGGAGGTCGACGGCACCGAGGTGATCGCCGGTGCCGGGGCGCTGGACGTGAACGTGGCCGAGATCGCCCAGCGGGCGGGGCTTGCCGGGCTTGAATTCCTGTCGGGCATTCCGGGCACCATCGGCGGCGCGCTGCGGATGAATGCCGGGGCCTATGGTGCCGAGATCGCCGATGTCCTGGTCTCTGCCACCGCGGTCGACCGGGCCGGGCGCATCCACGAGGTGCCGGCCGGGGCGATGGGCCTCGGCTATCGCCACGCGGCGGCACCGGCGGACTGGATCTTCACCGGCGCCCGTCTGCGTGGCCGGCCGGGCGATCCGGCGGCGATCCGCGCGCGGATGGACGAGATCCGGGCGCAGCGCGAGGAAAGCCAGCCGGTCCGGTCCCGGACCGGCGGCAGCACCTTCCGCAACCCGGAAGGGGCCAGGGCCTGGGAGCTGATCGACCGGGCCGGCTGCCGGGGCCTGAAGATCGGCGCGGCCCAGGTGTCGGACCGGCACTGCAACTTCCTGATCAACACCGGCGGTGCCACGGCCGCCGAGATCGAGGCCCTGGGCGAAGAGGTGCGTGCGCGGGTGCGGGCCGCTTCGGGCATTGAACTGACCTGGGAAATCCGCCGCATCGGCCGTCCGGCCGGTGCGGTGCCGGGGGCAACCACGGACGAGAGCGGGAGCAAGGCATGACCACGCAGCATGTGGCGGTACTGATGGGCGGCATGTCGGCGGAACGCGAGGTTTCGCTGACCAGCGGCCGTGCCTGTGCCGAGGCGCTGCGCGGCGAGGGCTATCGGGTGACCGAGATCGATGCCGGTGCCGATCTTGGCGCGAAGCTGGCCGAGATCCGTCCGGATGTGGTGTTCAACGCCCTGCATGGCCGCTTCGGCGAGGATGGCTGCGTGCAGGGCGTGATGAACCTGATGCGGCTGCCCTATACCCATTCCGGCCTGCTGGCATCCGCCATCGCCATGGACAAGCCGGTCGCCAAGCGGCTCTACGCCGCCGCCGGCCTGCCGGTGGCCGAGGATCGGGTGATGCATATCGACGAGATCGGCCGCGAGCATCCGATGGCGGTGCCCTATGTGCTGAAGCCCGCCCAGGAGGGGTCGAGCGTCGGCGTGCGGATCGTGCGCGACGAAAGCGAGACCCCGCTCGGCAACCGCAGCTGGACCCACGGGCCGGTGGTGCTGGTGGAACGCTACATCCCCGGCCGCGAGCTGACGGTCGGCGTGATGGGCGGCAGGGCGCTGGGGCTGACCGAGATCCGGCCGGTGCAGAACTTCTACGACTACGAGGCCAAGTACACCGACGGCCGCGCCGTGCATCTGGTGCCGGCGCCCGTGCCCGAGGAACTGGCCGTGCGGGCGAAAGAGATCGCCGAGGCGGCCCATCGGGCGCTCGGCTGCCGCGGTGTCAGCCGCGCGGATCTGCGCTGGGACGATACCAGACCCGGCACCGAGGGGCTGATCCTGCTGGAGGTGAACACCCAGCCGGGCATGACCCCGCTGTCGCTGGTGCCCGAGCAGGCCGCCGCCGCGGGGATCGCGTTCGGGCCTTTGGTCAGATGGATGGTGGAGCACGCCGCATGCGACGCCTGAGCACCGAAGACATCCGCGTCAAGCGGGTCACGACCCATGGCTTCGAAGGGGCGGAGGAAGCCGCCGCCCTGGCGGAAGCCTTGCGCCGTCGCCGGCGCCGGCCGAAATGGCTGCGGCCCGCGGCCATCTGGGGGCGCAGGCTAGGGGTGCTGGCGCTGGTCGGCGGCGCCGGCTGGTGGCTGTGGTCGTCCGGCACCGCCGGGGCGGCTGCCGACGGCGTCCATGACTTTGCGGTGGTTCAGGCCGGCCATCTGGGGCTGGCCGTGAAGGAAATCTATCTGGAAGGGCGGTACGAAACGAAGCCCGGACAGGTACTTGGGGCAATGGCTGTTGACCAGGGCACGCCGATGCTGGCGCTGGACCTGGACCAGATGCGCCTCAGGCTGGAACAGCTGCCCTGGGTGGAGCGCGCCTCGATAGAACGGCGCTGGCCGGACACGCTTTACGTCCGCATCCGCGAGCGTCAGGCCGCCGCCCTCTGGCAGGTCGGCGACGGCCACATCCTGGTCGACCGCAAGGGCGCGCTGATCGAAGGCGTGGATGTCGGCCGCTTCGCCTATCTGCCGGTGGTGGTGGGCGACGATGCCCCGCAGCTGGTGGCGCAGCTGCTGGACCTGGTCGAGACCGCCCCCGATCTGGCCGACCGCTTCGTGGCGGGGGTCCGGGTCGGCGGCCGGCGCTGGGACGTGCATCTGAAGGACGGCGTGGTGGTGCGCCTGCCGGCCCGTGGGGCCGTCGAGGCCTGGAAGCGGCTGGCCGAGGTGGAGCGCGATCACGGCATCCTCGAAAAGGCGATCACCTCGGTCGATCTCAGGATCGCCGGCCAGTTCGCCGTCCGTCTGACCGATGCGGCGGCGCTGACCGAACGGATGAAGCCCGAGGTCAAGCGGCCGCCGGGCGCGGCCGCGACCGGCCCCGGGCTCGATGCCTGACCCCGGGGCGGATGCCCGACGGCGAAGACGACGACGGCAACGATAACGACGACTGCGAACGGCCCCAGGGGCCACTCAGTGTGCATCGCGCAAGCGGGAAGGTGGGAAAACATGGCGAAGGGGCGCGGCGGCCTGATTGCGGCACTCGACATCGGCACCACCAAAGTGGTGTGCTTCATCGCCGAGGGTGACGGCCATGGCCGCTGGCGCGTCCGCGGCATCGGCCATCAGGCGGCGCGCGGCCTGCGCGCCGGGATGATCGTTGACATGGTCCAGGCCGAGGCCTCGATCCTGGCGGCGGTCCATGCGGCCGAACAGATGGCGGGTGAAACCATCGAGCGGGTGGTGGTGGCGCTGCCCTCGACCGTGATGTCCAGCCATCTGATCGATCTGGAGGTCGAAATCGCCGGCCATGCGGTGGCCGATGCCGATATCCGCCGGATCTATGCCGAAGGCCGGCGCATGTTCCTGGGCGACGACCGGGCCGTGATGCATGCCCTGCCGGTCGATCATTCGATCGACGATGCCGGAGGGATCCGCGATCCGCGCGGCATGTATGGCGAGCGGCTGGGGGTGAGCATGCATGTCGTGACCGCCCAGTCGAGCCCGTGGCGCAATCTGGAGCTGTGCATCGCCCGCTGCCATCTGGAGATCGAGGCGGTGGTCGCCTCGCCCTTCGCCGCCGGCCTCGCCTGCCTGGTGGAGGACGAGCGCAATATGGGCACCACCGTGGTCGACATGGGCGGCGGCACCACCACCATGGCGGTGTTCTTCAACGGCAGCCTGATCCATGTCGACGGTTTCGGCGTCGGCGGGCTGCACGTCACCCGCGACATCGCCCAGGTGCTGGAGACGCCGCTGGTCCATGCCGAGCGGATGAAGACGCTGTACGGATCGGCGATCGCGACCCCGTCGGATGCCCGCGAACTGATCGAGCTGCCGCGGGTGGGTGAACCCGACGGCGTGCAGAACGTCCCGCGCTCGCTGCTGGTGAACATCGTCCGCCCCCGGGTGGAGGAGACGCTGGAGCTGATCCGCGAGCGCCTTGAGAAGAGCGGCCTTGCCGAGGTGGGTGCCAAGCGCGTGGTGCTGACCGGTGGGGCGTCGCAGCTTCAGGGGCTGCGCGAACTGGCGGGCCGGGTGCTGGGCCGTCAGGTCCGGCTGGGCCGGCCGATCGCGGCCTCGGGAGAGCTGGAACAGTCCGGCGGCGCCGGCTTCTCGGTCGTCACCGGCCTCATCGCCCATGCCGTGGCGGATTGGGGCGAGGTGGGCGAGCGCGATGCCGGGCCCGATGCTGGCCGCGGCACCTTCGGCCGGCTGGGCCGCTGGCTGAAGTCGAATTTCTGAAGACCCGAAGTTTCCCGCTCCCGTGTCGGCGATCGCGGCGGGGGCGGATCCAAGTCCGAGCGACCAGGAGGCAACACGTCATGTCCCTTAATCTCAGCATCCCCGACAGCATGCAGCTGACCCCGCGGATCACCGTGGTCGGTGTGGGCGGCGCCGGCGGCAACGCCGTCAACAACATGATCAACGCACAGCTGGAAGGCGTGGAGTTCATCGTCTGCAACACCGATGCGCAGGCGCTGAACCAGAGCCAGGCCGAACGCCGCATCCAGCTTGGCCAGATGATCACCCACGGCCTGGGCGCGGGTGCGCGTCCCGAGGTCGGCCGCGCCGCCGCCCAGGAGACGATGGAGGAAATCTCCGAATATCTGGACGGCAGCCACATGGTGTTCGTCACCGCCGGCATGGGCGGCGGCACCGGCACCGGTGCGGCACCGGTCATCGCCCAGATCGCGCGTGAGAAGGGCATCCTGACCGTCGGCGTGGTCACCAAGCCCTTCCACTTCGAGGGCACCCGCCGCATGCGGCTGGCCGATTCGGGCATCGACGAGCTGCAGAAGTATGTCGACACCCTGATCGTGATCCCGAACCAGAACCTGTTCCGGGTCGCCAACGAGCGCACGACCTTCGCCGACGCCTTCAAGATGGCCGACGACGTGCTTTATGCCGGCGTGCGCGGCGTGACCGACCTGATGGTCATGCCCGGCCTGATCAACCTGGACTTCGCCGACATCCGGACCGTGATGAGCGAGATGGGCAAGGCGATGATGGGCACCGGCGAGGCCGGTGGCGACAACCGCGCGATCGAGGCCGCCGAGGCCGCGATCTCGAACCCGCTGCTCGACGACGTGTCGATGAAGGGTGCGCGCGGCGTGCTGATCAACATCACCGGCGGCGGCGACATGACCCTGTACGAGGTCGACGAGGCCGCCAACCGCATCCGCGAGGAAGTCGATCCCGAGGCGCACATCATCTTCGGTTCGACCTTCGATCCCAGCCTGGAAGGCACGGTGCGCGTGTCGGTGGTCGCCACCGGCATCGACGCCGAAGAGGTCGCCCGCCAGCGCGCCCGTCGCGAGCAGGAGGCGGAAGCCGCCGCCCGCGGCCAGTCGCAGGCCCGCAACGAGAACCAGCAGGCGGCCGCCATGCAGCAGGCGCCGCAGATGGCGGCGTCGGGCGGTACCCGCCGGACCGTGGTCGAGAGCCCGGCGCCGGTGGTCACCACCGCCCGCAGCGAGGGTGGCCGCAGCGCCCAGCCGCAGATGCCCCGCGGCGAGGTCGAGGACGGCAGCTTCATCGCGCCCGAGCCGGTGCGTGCGCCCGAGCGTCAGCCCACCCGCATCGAAGCGGCCGAAGAGCCGCTGGCGCTGGAGCCGGCACCGCGCGCGGTGGAGCAGCAGCCCGCGCGGGCGGTGGTCGATGACCGCCCGGCGACCGAGGCGGCGCCGCGCAAGTTCTCGTTCCTGCAGCGCATGACCGGCGCCCATCGCCGCGAGAGCGAGGCGACCGCCCGTCCGGCGGCGGAAGAGCCGCGGCGTGCGCCGCGCCTCGACCATGTCGATGGCGGTGCCACCTCGCGTCAGCAGCCGGCCGACGAGGAGAACGACCTGCTGGAAATTCCGGCCTTCCTGCGCCGTCAGGCGAACTGACGGCTGCGGCGACGCCGCGGAACACCCAGGGGACCCCGGGGCTGCACGCGCTCAATCATGCGTGCAGCCGGTCCCTCCGACATGAACGCACCACCCCCGGCCCCGCCCCCGGCAGCCTCCGCCGGCGGGGCGGGTGGTTGCGAACGCTCTTGCGCGTCCGGTCGCTCGGCATCGCGCAGGCGGGCGCCGGCTCGTGCCCTTGCGGCACGGGCCGGCGTTTTCATGCAGGGGCCGCTTTCATGCAGGGCCGGCGCTTTCATGCAGGGGTGTTGTTACAATCGGTAACAAAGAGTGATTTGAGCCTGTACGCCGGGCTTGCTACCTGTTCACTGACGGATCGCACCCGATCCGGACGTGACCGCAACGGAGCAAAACCCGTGTACCTGAACGACATCCGCGACAGCGCCGATTTCCTCCGCACCACCGCGCCGCAGGGCGTGGTGCGCCAGCGGACGCTGGCCGTGCCGATGCGGTGCAGCGGCGTGGGCCTTCACAGTGGTGCGCCGGTGGAAATGGTGCTGCGCCCGGCCGCCGCAGATACCGGCATCATCTTTCGCCGCACCGATATGGGCGGCGTGGTGGTGCCTGCCCGCCACGACACGATCGTGAACACCCGGCTGTGCAGCATGCTGGGCGTGCCCGCCACCGGCGATCAGCCGGCGGCGACGGTGTCGACGGTGGAGCATCTGATGGCGGCGCTGGCCGCCATGGGCATCGACAATCTGATCATCGACATCGACGGCCCGGAAGTGCCGGTGATGGACGGCAGCTCGCGTCCCTTCATTCAGGTGATCGAGCGGGCCGGCATGATCGAGCAGCCGGCTGCCCGGCGCTTCATCGAGGTGCTGAAGCCGGTGGAGCTGGTGCAGGGCAATTCGGTGGTGCGCCTGCTGCCGGCCGATCGCTGGACCCTGGACGTCATCATCGATTTCGCCAACCCGGTGATCGGGCGCGAGCGGATCGTGATCGACCTCACCGCCCGGGGCTTCTCGTCGGAGCTGGCGGCGGCCCGCACCTTCGGCTTCGCCCACGAGGTGGAGCAGATGCGCGCAGCCGGTCTCGGCCGCGGCGGCTCGCTCGACAATGCGGTGGTGGTCGAAGGCGATCGGGTGCTGAACCCTGAAGGCCTGCGCTACGCCGACGAATTCGTGCGCCACAAGGCGCTGGACGCCGTGGGCGACCTCTACCTTGCCGGTGCGCCCCTGCTGGCGCGGTTCGAAGGCATGGCTCCGGGCCATGGCGTGAACAACGCCCTGCTGCATGCGCTTTTTGCCGACCCGACCGCCTGGCGCTACACCAGCTGCCACGAGGTCGACACCGCCCGCGCGGTGGAGGCCGCCTGAGGCAGGGCAGCCCCAAGGCCGCAGCAGCAGCCGGAACGACCAAAGGCCCGCATCGTATTTCACGATGCGGGCCTTTGGCGTCAGATCGGGTGTATGCAGCCGGCGGACCGGCGCTCAATGCTTCCGGTCGTCGTCCAGCAGATCGGCCACGTCCAGATCGTCGGAGGCTTCGCCCCGATGACCATTCCCCTCGGCCAGGGCCTTTATCAGACGGATGATGGCCGTCCGCAGGGTCTGATCGGTGATGTCGGTGAAATACCGGACGAGTTCAATGGTCGAGCGGTTCTTGCCGCCATGTTCCTTGGGCGCGTCCGGATCGATGCTGTCGGCTATCTCCTCCAGACCGTCGAAGAAGAAGGCGACCGGTACTCCGAGTTTGGTCGAGATTTCGTAAAGGCGGCCCGCACTCACACGATTGAGTCCGGTTTCGTATTTCTGCACCTGCTGGTACGAAATATCGAGAGCCGCCGCCAGGTGTTCCTGGGTCATGCCAAGCAGCGTCCGCCGCAGGCGGATCCGCTCCCCGACGAAATTATCGACACGTCTAGCCAGTTCCCCCATAGCGCAGGCGTCTCTATGCATGTTTTTGTTGCTCATATTTGCGGTCTCATGAACAACTTTGTCAAACAGAACTTCGAGTAATCATTCTCCGCAGGCTAAGAGACATAGCGGGCACCAAAACAATCGTTTATGGCTTTTTCGCTAGAAACTGCCTTAATCTGATAACACCGTCGGTTGCCCTGGAAATGCGAAGGGCCCTGCCTGTCCTCATCCTTTGTGGTGATTTGCAAAACGCAGCAGTGTAATGGGGAGGTGGAGGCCCGGCGTAAGGGAATATATCGAAACGTCCAGAGGTTATCATCGAGTGTTCTCGGATATCCTTGGTGTGGTGAAGGAAGGGTAAACTCTTCAGCCGGCGCCTTTTCTGGGCATGTGAACATGGCGTTTCTTCTGAGTTCTGCTGCCCGACTGGAAATGACGGTTTCATGTCGCCGCTTGCGCGAAAGAGGGGCGGTCCGGGACTTGAAACCACCCGCCGCCGCCCGCGGCAGCGCGGTGCCGCCTGGGGGTGTACATTGCCGGAAGGCATTGACGTCGCGCCTGTTGCACCATCGTCATGCGACGACCGTTCACACCATCGTTCCCGTCCACGGATCGCGCGCGGGCTCAACAGGGGGGCCGGACGCGGTGCGGGACCCCGTGCATGAGGCCGATCCCTCACATGTCATCCGTCTGCGACCGCCGGCCACAAGGATATGCAGCAGGGGCGCCACGGCTCTGTTCGTGCGGATCAGGAGTGATATAGTAGCGGCCGCCCGGCCACGGCCGGCAAAGACGTGACATGACACCGAGCAGCATGACGGGGAACGGATGGCGAAGGCAGTCGCAACGGAACGGGCGATCGCGATGCGGACGGTGACAGCCGTGACCCGGACCTACAGGATCCTGCGGGCCGGCCTTCTGGCGGCGTGCGTGGCGGCGCTTGCCGCATGCTCGAGCGACGATGACGACCGTCCCGCCTATGTCGAGCGGCCGGTGGAGCAGATCTACGCCCAGGCGGCGAACGAACTGGATCAGGGCGAGTATCGCAAGGCCGCCCAGAGCTTCGACGAGGTCGAACGCCAGCACCCCTATTCGACCTGGGCCACCGAGGCGCAGCTGATGGCGGCCTATTCCTATTATCAGGCCAATCAGTACGAGGATGCGATCGCCACCGCGCAGCGCTTCATCGACCTGCATCCCGGCAATCCCAATGTCGCCTATGCCTATTATCTGGTCGGGCTCTGCCATTACGAGCGGATCTCGGATGTCGGTCGCGACCAGGAGATGACCCGCAAGTCGCTGGAGGCCTTCCAGGAGGTGGTGCGCCGCTTCCCCGACAGCGCCTATGCCCCCGACGCCCGGCTGAAGATCGACCTTGCCCGCGACCACCTGGCCGGCAAGGAGATGGAGATCGGCCGCTACTATCTGACCCGCGGCCTGTATATCGCGGCGATCAACCGCTTCCGCACGGTGATCGAGCGTTATCAGACCACCACCCATGTGCCCGAGGCCCTGCACCGCCTGGTCGAGGCCTATCTGTCGCTGGGCATCGAGCGCGAGGCCCAGACGGCCGCTGCGGTGCTGGGCTACAACTATCCCGGCAGCGACTGGTACGAAGACAGCTATGCCCTGCTCACCGGCCGCAATCTTCAGCCGGTGGAAGACAAGGGCTCTTGGATCAGCCGGGCCTTCAGATCGGTCTTCTGATCCGGCACCCGCCCGCCTTTTCGTTCCGCCACCCACCCGACCCGCTGTTTCCTTCGCAATCGTCACGGAAGACCGGATGCTCGCCAGTCTCTCGATCCGCGACGTGGTTCTGATCGACCGGCTCGATCTCGACCTCGGCCCCGGCCTTGCCGTCCTCACCGGCGAGACCGGTGCCGGCAAGTCGATCCTGCTCGACGCGCTGGGTCTGGCGCTGGGGGCGCGGGGCGACAGCGGGCTGGTGCGCGCCGGTGCCGCCCAGGCCTCGGTCACCGCCGTGTTCGAGGTGGCGGAGGATCATCCGGCGCTGGCCATGCTGGCCGAGCAGGAGATACCGGCCGTGCTGCCGCTGATCCTGCGGCGCACCGTCACCCCCGATGGGCGCAGCCGCGCCTGGGTGAACGACCGGGCGGTCGGCGTGGGTCTGCTGCGCCAGCTGGGCGAGGTTCTGGTCGAAATCCACGGCCAGCACGATCAGCACGGCCTGCTGGACCCGCGCACCCATCGCGAGGTGCTGGACCAGTTCGGCGGCCACGAGGCGCTGAAGGCCCAGGTGGCGCGCCGCTTCCGCGAGATGCAGGCCGCCGACGCCGCCCGCGACCGCGCCGAAGCCGAGGCCGAGGCCGTGCGGCGCGAAGAGGATCATCTCCGCACCAGCCTCGCCGATCTCGACAAGCTGAAGCCGCAGCCGGGGGAGGAGGAGGATCTGGTCCACCGCCGCCAGCGGTTGCAGAATGCCGATCGGATCGTGGCAGCGCTGAACGCGGCGCTGGATGCGCTGAACGGCGAGCCGACGCTCGAGGTACGGCTGCTGGACGCCGATCGCGCCCTGCAGCGCCTGCCCGATGCCGAAACCGACGAGCGGGTCCGCCAGCTGCGGGCCGGGCTGGAGCGCGCCTCGATCGAGATCGGCGAAGGGGTGGCCGGGGTCGAGCGGCTGCTTGCCGACCTCGATCTGGGCGAGGACAGCCTGGAGGTGGTGGAGGACCGGCTCTATGCTCTGCGGGCGGCCGCCCGCCGCCATCAGGTGACGACCGAAGACCTGCCCGAGCTTGCCCGGAAGCTGCGCGCCCGGCTGGAGCTGATCGATGGCGGCGGCACGGTTGCGGCGAAACTGACCGCCGCTGCCGCTGAGGCGCGCGCGGTTTATCGCAAGGCGGCCGAGGGGTTGAGCCGGGCCCGCAAGGCGGCAGCGGACGAACTGATCAAGGCGATCGCCGCCGAACTCGGGCCGCTGCGCATGGGCCGGGTGGAGATCGCGGTTGCTTTCGATCCGCTGCCGGAAGACGCCTGGGGTCCGGAGGGCATCGAGCGCTGCCAGTTCATGGTCCGCACCAATCCGGGCGCGCCGGCGGGCCCGCTTGCCCGGGTGGCATCCGGCGGCGAGCTGTCGCGGCTGATGCTGGCGCTGAAGGTGGTTCTGGCCCGCACCGCCAGCGCCGGCACCCTGGTCTTCGACGAGGTCGACAGCGGCATCGGCGGTGCGGTCGCCGATGCGGTGGGCGAGCGGCTGCAGCGCCTGGGCGGCCATGCCCAGGTTCTGGTCGTCACCCACAACCCGCAGGTCGCGGCACGTGGTGACTTGCATCTGCGGGTTGCAAAGCGGGTCGAAGGCGAGACCACGCTCACCGAGGTGCGGGCCCTGACCGCGGCCGAGCGGCGCGAAGAGGTCGCCCGCATGTTGTCCGGCGCCGAACTCACCGCCGAGGCGCGGGCCGCCGCCGACCGGCTGATGAGCCTGGCCGTGCGCAGCTGAGCGGCGGACCGCCGGGCTTGCCCCCGGCGCCGGCTCGTCGTACATCTCGCGCCCCCATCCTTCGCTACCGCGTCCTTGAGGGAGCCTTCCGGCCATGACCGACCGCAACGAGCCCGTGATGCAGCCCACGCTCGAAGAGGCGCGTCAGAACCACAAGGTCCTGGTCCAGCGCATCCGCTTTCACGATCAGCGCTATTACAAGGACGCGGCGCCCGAGATCAGCGATGCCGATTACGACCGGCTGCGCGCCGATTTGATCAGGCTGGAGACGCTTTACCCGGAACTCCAGACGGCGGACAGCCCGACCCGCACGGTGGGCGCGGCCCCGGCGGAGGGCTTCGCCAAGGTCCGCCATGCCCGTCCGATGCTCTCCCTTGCCAATGCCTTCGAGGACGAGGATGTGGTCGAGTTCCTGGCCCGGGCGCGCAAGGGCCTGAATCTCAGGGAAGACGACCAGCTTGCGGTGGTGGCGGAGCCCAAGATCGACGGGCTGTCGGCCAGCCTGCGCTACGAGAACCGCCGGCTGGTGGTGGCGGCGACCCGCGGTGACGGCACCGAGGGCGAGGATGTCACCCGCAACATGCTGACCATCGACGATGTGCCCGACACCCTGCCGGACGACGCGCCCGATCTGGTGGAGGTGCGGGGCGAGGTCTATATGGGCAAGGCCGATTTCGCGGCCCTGAACGAGCGCCGGGCCGAGGCGGGCGAGGCGCTGTTCGCCAACCCGCGCAACGCCGCCGCCGGATCGCTGCGCCAGCTGGACCCCGAGATCACCCGCAAGCGGCCGCTGAAATTCTTCGCCTATGCCTGGGGCGAGGTCTCGGCGCCGCTGGCCGCAACCCAGTGGGGGGCGCTCGACCGGCTTGAGCAGTTCGGCTTCACCGTCAACCCGCTGCGCCGGCTGTGCCGGGGGGCGGACGAGCTGCTGGAGCGCTATCGCGAGATCGGCGACGGGCGCCATGCGCTCGATTACGACATCGACGGCGTGGTCTACAAGATCGACCGGCTGGACTGGCAGGCGCTGCTGGGCCAGGTGGCACGGGCGCCGCGCTGGGCGATCGCGCATAAATTCCCGGCGGAACAGGCGAAGACCCGCCTGCTGGGCATCGAGATCCAGGTCGGTCGCACGGGGGCGCTCACCCCCGTCGCGCATCTGGAGCCGGTGACGGTGGGCGGCGTGGTCGTCTCGCGCGCAACCCTGCACAACGAGGACGAGATCGCGCGCAAGGACATCCGGATCGGCGATCTGGTGGTGGTGCAGCGTGCCGGCGACGTCATCCCGCAGGTGGTCGAGGTGGTGGTCGCCGAACGGCCGAACGACACCCGGCCCTTCGAGGCGCCGACCATCTGCCCCGCCTGCGGTTCGCATGCGGTGCGCGAGCCGGGAGAGGCGGTGCGGCGCTGCACCGGCGGGCTGATCTGCCCGGCCCAGGCGGTGGAGCGGCTGAAGCACTTCGTCTCCCGCGATGCCACCGATATCGAGGGGCTGGGCCGCAAGGAGGTCGAAGCCTTCTTCGAGGACGGGCTGATCCGCAGCCCGGTCGACATCTACACCCTGCCGCAGCGCCAGGAAACCGGCGAGATCGACCTCACGAAGCGGGCCGGCTGGGGCCGCAAATCGGTCGACAACCTGCTGGCGGCGATCGAGGCACGGCGCCGGCTGCCGCTCGACCGCTTCATCTTCGCCCTGGGCATCCGCCATGTCGGACAGAACACGGCGAAGCTGCTGGCGCGCAACTACCTCACCTTCGATGCCTGGCGCGCCGGGCTCGAAGCCGCTGCCGACCCGGAAAGCCCGGCCCGGGCCGATCTGGACGCCATCGCCGGCATCGGCCCGGTGGTCGCCGAGGCGCTGACCGATTTCATGGCCGAGGCGCATAACCGCGAGGTGCTGGAGGCGCTGATCGCCGAGGTGGAGGTGATCGAGGCCGACATACCGGCGCAGGTCTCGGGCAGCCTGTCGGGCAAGACCCTGGTCTTCACCGGCAAGCTCGAAAAGCTGACCCGCGAGTCCGCCAAGCGCCGGGCCGAGCAGCACGGCGCCACGGTGGCAAGCTCGGTCTCGTCGGCCACCAGCATCCTGGTTGCCGGGGCGGCGGCGGGCTCCAAGCTCACCAAGGCGCGCGAGAAGGGCATCGAGGTCTGGACCGAGGACGAGTTCCTTGAGGCGACCGGCGGGGCGGCGGAGAACGGCGAAGGCTGACGGGGCCGCCGGAAACGGGCATACTCCTGCGGATCAAACGTTCGTTTCAAAGGTCCGCAGGAAGAGACCCGCAGCAAGGTAGCCCGATCCCATGTCCGCAGACATCGCCGCCACCCCGCCCGTTAAAGATCTCCATTTCGAGGATTTCGCCGCCGGGCAGGTCTTCCGCACGCCCGCGCGCAGCGTCACCGAAGACGAGATCATCGCCTTCGCCAGCCAGTTCGACAACCAGCCCTTCCATGTCGATCGCGAAGCGGCTGCCGCCAGCATCTATGGCGGGATCATCGCCAGCGGCTTCCATACCCTCGCGCTCGGCTTCAGGCTGGTGCTGGAGGCGCAGATCGTCTCGACCGCGTCGATGGGCTCGCCCGGCCTCGACGAGGTCCGCTGGCTGAAGCCGATGCGTCCCGGCGATACCATCCGTCTGGAGCTGGAGGTGACCGAGGTGATCCCCAGCCGGTCGAAGCCGGACCGCGGTATCGTCAAACTGCTCTACAAGACCTTCAACCAGAATGACGAGGTGATCTGCACCATGCGCAGCATGTGGATGCTCCGTCGGCGGGTGGTGGTGGCATGAGATACCGTCACGCTGAGCAAGCGCTTTTTTCAGTCGGCGAGCTTTGGCACGAAGGGTTTTCGAGCCTTGGCGACGGCGTAGACGGCGACGA
>MDTG01040635.1_pt1 | contig 59680 bp, 54 predicted proteins | sample 811421 | NCBI WGS metagenome assembly MDTG01 (sample SAMN05326645, study PRJNA326480) | marine metagenome | isolation source: seawater | place: Pacific Ocean: South East | collected 2011
CTGACCGCGGGGCTCGCCGTCTATGTAACTCATAGAAAATAGCCGCACCAAACGATGCGGCTATTTTCGCAGGGGTCGGAGACTTTTCACACAGTCTCCAAAGGGCCCCATTTTTGTTGGCGAAGCGGGATGCGGATGAGTCCCTGCGGTTCGACAAAATCGCAGAGCGATTTTGGACGTTGCCGCTTTGCGGCAACGCCCCGAAGGGGTGAGGGCCGCTCCCGCGGCCCGAGTCACAAAATCGCAGAGCGATTTCGCACGTCACCACTTTGCGGCATCGCCCCGAAGCTCTATACAGGCTCCCGCACACCCTCCCGCCCGGATTGCGCCCCCGCCAGGCCTCCGGGCACCCGATTGCGTATCGCGACGTCCGCTGCATAGGCGCTGATCGGTAACCGTCGACGCCGATATCGGTTACCGTTGAGGCTTTCGGGGAGGGGTTTTCACCGATGCCATGGCCATTGCTCGGCCCCCGCGTTCCGCGGCGCCGCAATCCGCTCAAGCGCTGGCTCGGGCGCCGGGTATTCGAATGGCTAGGCTGGCGGCTGGAGGGTGAGTGGCCGGACGAGCCCAAGCTGATCGTCGCCGTCGCTCCGCACAGCTCGAACGTGGATATCATCCTGGCCGTGGCGGTGTTCTGGGGCCTCGAGCTGAGGACTTCGTATCTGGCCAAGGATTCCCTGTTCCGCTTTCCGCTCGGCATGATCATGCGCGGGCTCGGCGGCATTCCGGTGGACCGCAGCTCGCCCCAGGGCATGGTGGACGATCTGGTCGAGCGGTTTCGTTCGAGCGCGTCGCTGGTGATCGGCATCACGCCGGAGGGCACCCGCAGCGGCGCGCGGCAGTGGAAGAGCGGCTTCGCCCGCATTGCAGCCAGCGCGCGGGTGCCGGTGCTGCCGGCCATCGTCAACTACGCCGAACGGGTGGTTTACCTGCGGCCGCCGATCGCCGGCGATCGGGCGGACGACATTCTGGCGGCGACCCGTTCGGCGGCCGGAATCGGCAGCCCGCGGCATCGGAGGGCAGCATGAGCACAGGGCGCCGGAGTGCCGGGGCCGCGCATCGACGCTGGGCGGATCACGTCAGTTGGCGTGGCTGGTGGCGGGCGGCCGGCAGCGTGCTGCTGCTTGTCAGCGCCGGCGCCGCCGGCGACGGTCAGCCGGCGGGCTGGAATCGGCCGGCGCTCGACGCGCTGCTCGACTATGCCCGGGACCAGCGTTCCAGCGCGCTGCTGATCCGGCAGGGCGGCGGCATCGTCGCCGAGCGCTACTGGACGCCGGAGGCCGGCCGGCCAGGCCTCTATCGGAACCTGGTGGGGGCGGAGCCAGCCATTGGCGGCGGCCCCGTCGAGGACGTGGCTTCGCTGCAGAAGAGCGTCGTGGCAGTGATGGTCGGGATGGCCGAAGCCCGGGGCCTGCTGTCCCTGAACGATGCCGTGTCGGCCCACCTCGGCGCCGGCTGGTCGAAGGCGCCGGTGGAGCAGGAACGCGCCATTCTGGTCCGCCACCTGCTGTCCATGGCCAGCGGGCTGACGCCGGCGCTCGAGTTCGAGGCGCCGGCGGGCACGCGCTGGCGCTACAACACCCGGGCCTACAGCAGGCTTCTCGACGTGCTCGAGGCCGCCGCCGGCGAAGACGTCGCGTCGCTGACCCGGGCGTGGATCACCGGGCCCCTCGGCATGACGGACACCGGCTGGCGCCGGCGCCCCTGGGTCACCGCCGACATGGACGCCAATCCGCTCGGCCTGTACGCCTCCGCGGCGGACCTCGCGCGGTTGGGCGAACTCGTGCTGGGGCAGGGGAGCTGGCAGGGCGACCAGCTCGTGCCCGCGGACTACCTGCGCGGCGCGTTGCAGCCATCGCAGCCCCACAACCCGGCCTACGGCTACCTCTGGTGGTTGAACGGGCGCCCGCTGCGAACGGCGCCTGGAGACTCGGGCCACGACACGCTGGCGCCCGCCGCACCGGGTGACCTGGCGGCGGCCCAGGGCGCGCTCGGCCGCAAGGTCTACGTGGTGCCGAGCCTGGATCTCGTGGTGGTGCGGCTCGGCGACGCGCCGGACGCGGACTTCGACCGGGTCTTATGGCAGCGCCTCATGGCCGCCGCGCCGGTGCCGGCCGTGTGCGATCCCTGCACGACGCCGGTGGCGGACCGGCCGGGCACCGCCCGCGCCGCCGACGGCCGTTACATCACCTGGCGCGAGCACGTCATCGACGAACCGGCACTGGGGCTGGCGGATCTGTCCGGCAGCGACGGGCTGGCGATGGCCGATCTGGACGGCGACGGCATCGACGACATCGTCTCGGTGCACGAGTCCGACACGGTCTACGACGGCCGTCCCGTGGGGCACGTGCGCATCGCCTGGGGCACCGGCGACCCCGACCAGTGGGCGCTGGGCACCCTCGCATCCGGGCCCGAGGCGGCGGCGGCCGAGGACGTGACGCTGGCCGATTTCGACGGCGACGGCGACGTGGATGTGCTGGTGGCCTGCGAGCTCGCCCATCTCATCTACTTCGACAATCCGGGGCGGCAGGCGCGCTCGGCGGCCTGGCCGCGCACCGTCGTGCCGCTGACCACCCACCGCGGCTCCTACATCCGCGCCTTCGCGGCGGACTTCGACGGCGACGGCCGGCCGGAGGTCGCGGCGGCCAACAAGGGTGAGCAGAATCCTGCGGTGGACGACCCCGAGCTGCGCAACCTGTCCCTCTACCTGCCGCCGCGCGAACCGCTCGAGGGCGGCCTGTGGCGGGAGCAGCTGCTCGGCCAGGTTCGCATTCCCATCAACGCCGAGCCGGTGGACCTCGACGGTGACGGCGACCTCGACGTCGTCGGCGGATCGCGCGGCGAGGCCCGGGTGCTGTGGTTCGAGAACCTCGGCGATCTGCGGTTCCGCGAGCACGCGATCGAGCTGGTCGGCCCGCCCGGCGATCTGGCGATCACCGGCTTCAACATGGACTACGCCGACCTCGACGGCGACGGCCGCCGGGACATCGTGTCGACGGCCTGGCCGGGATCGCTGGTGCTGCTGCATCAGCCGGCGGCCGCCAGCGACCGCTGGCGCTGGTCGCTGATCGGCGATGCCGGGCCGGATCAGCTCGTCAGCGTGCGTCTGGGGGACGTGGATGGCGACGGTGACCTGGACGTGTTCACCGGCGCCTACAGCCGCGGCCCCCGGGACCGGGACGGCCCGCTGGTGACCGTGAACGATCCGCTCGGGCGCATCGCCTGGTTCGAGAATCCCGGCGTTGCCGGGAGTCCCTGGCGGCGTCACGACGTCTCCCGGCGCAAGCGCGGCATGTACGACCAGTGGCTGCTGCGGGATCTGGACGGCGACGGCGACCTGGACGCCGTCGGCACCCGCGGCAACAGCGCGCCCTACGACGGCGTGATCTGGCTCGAGCAGATCCGGCGGGACGATCTGGCGCCCGTATTCGATCAGGCGCGCGCCGTCGACAGCCAGCAGATGCCGCCCGCGCCGTGACGGGCGGTGTCCTTGAGCGGAATCAAATCACCCGCCGATGGCCTCTGATTGAAGTCAACGTCCCGGACCCGGCTCGGTGAAATTCTTCCTGCAGTTTTTAGGCAGGAGAAAAGCCATGTTCGAGAAGAACCTGATGCGAGCCTCGATCGCCGTCGGCCTGATGCTGGCGGCGGGGATGGCCTCGGCGGGGTCCCTGTACGTGCAGCGCGGGTACGAGACCTGTATCGACGATCTGGACCGGGACTATCCGCGCCATGCGCGGCTGGTCCACGCCAGTCACTACTACCAGGACGAGTCCGACGACGCGCTGACCTACTTCGTCAACTCCACCGCGTGGGCCAAGGGCGACCGGGTGCAGCTCAAGACCCAGTGCCTGACGGACCGGTTCGGCCGTGAGCTGGTGTCCCGGGAAACCGAGTTCGGGCGCTGGGTCCAGAACCGGGGCCGCGTGACCGTCGACGAAGTCGCCGGGCGCTGAGCCGCGCCTCCCACCGATCCTTCACCGAGACCCTGGTGCCCGCCGCCCGGCGGGTGCCGGGGCGACCACGTAGATTCCCTAGGTCCGAAGCTTCGCGGGTTTGATTACGGTCAAGGCTGAACGTGCGCCGTGCCGCCTGAATAGGCGGCATCGTCTGGCGTCGCGGCGCCGACAACGACCCGGGAGGAAACACCATCGTGAACGTCAAAGATCCGCAGCGGGCCGTGCCCGCGGCTCAGCAGGCCAACCACGTCGACGTGGTCATCGTCGGCGCCGGCATCTCCGGCATAGGCTCCGCCTACCATCTGCAGCAGCAGTGTCCGGGCAAGCGCTACGTCGTCCTCGAGATGAAGGATACGTTCGGCGGCACCTGGGAGACCCACAAGTACCCGGGCGTCCGCTCCGACTCCGATCTCTACACCTTCGGTTACCGCTTCAAGCCGTGGATCGGCGCGCCGGTCGCCAGCGCCGAGGAAATCCTCAAGTACATGGACGAGGTGATCGAGGAAAACGGCATCGACGAGTACATCCGCTATGGTCACCGCATCACCCGATGCTCGTGGTCGAGCGACGACGATCTATGGGCGGTGGAGGCCGTCCGCAGCTCGGACGGCGCCACGGTGACGTTCACCTGCAACTTCCTGTGGATGTGCCAGGGCTACTACGACCACGAGAAGCCCTACGTTCCCGACTGGGCCGGCATGGACAAATACCAGAGTCTGTTCGTTCACGCGCAGCTCTGGGACCCGGAGATCGACTACACCGGCAAGCGCGTGCTGGTGATCGGGTCCGGCGCGACGGCGGCGACCGTGGTGCCCGCCTTCGCGGAGAAGGCCGCCCACGTGACCATGCTGCAGCGCTCGCCCACCTATTTCTTCTGCAGCGAGAACAGGAACGAGCTGGCCGACCGCCTGCGGGAGATCGGCATCGACGAGCCGACCGTCCATCGGGTCGTGCGCGCGCAGATCATGCACGACCAGGATCTGATGACGAAACGCTGCAAGACCGAGCCGGACGTCGTGTTCGAGGAACTGAAGGCCCTGATCCGCCTGTACGCCGGGGAGGATTTCGAGTTCGAGCCGCACTTCGTGCCGAAGTACCGGGTGTGGCAGCAGCGGCTGGCTTTCTGTCCAGAGGGCGACGTGTTCAAGGCGGCGGTCGAGGGCAAGCTCAGCGTGGTCACCGACACCATCGACACCTTCACCGAGAAGGGCGTGCGCACCAGCTCCGGCGAGGAGATCGAGGCCGACATCATCGTCGCGGCGACCGGCTTCCAGCTCTCGGTGATGGGCGACATTCCCTTCGAGGTGGACGGCAAGGCCGTCGACTGGCACGACACCGTGACCTACCGGGGCATGATGTTCACCGGCGTCCCCAACATGCTGTGGGTGTTCGGATACTTCCGTGCGAGCTGGACGCTGCGCGTCGACATGCTGGGAGATTTCGTCTGCAACCTATTGAATCACATGGATGATCTCGGCGCCCGCCGGGTCGAGGTCGCGCTTCGGGACGAAGACCGGGACATGAAGCTCCTGCCCTGGATCGACCAGGACAACTTCAATCCGGGTTACCTGATGCGGGGCCTGGACAAGCTGCCACAGCGGGGCAACAAGCCCGAATGGCAGCACAACCAGGACTACTGGCGCGAGCGGGACGAGATTCCGGCCATCGATCTCGACGGCGCGGAGTTCCGCTATGACGGCGGCGGCCGTGCGGCGGGTCGCACCGCTACCGCTGGGGCGGCGGCGGCGCGGAAGGCGACTGCCTGACCGGTCCAGGCACGCCGGGGCGGCCCGTGTCGCCCCGGAGGATTTCGTTTGCATCCCCGGCGCGGGCCGATAATATAAGTTCGGTCTACTAGTTGGCGGGCGGCATGACGCACCTCAGTCCACGGACGTATCGGCGCCGCCGGATCCACCGGCCCGGGTAACGCATCGTCGTGGCTGACGCTCCCACGGGGTAGCGGATTCCCCTGAAGACCAAGCTCGCCTTCGGCCTCGGCGCCTCGGGCGAGAGCATCACGGTCTTCGCGTTCTCCACCTTCGCGTTCTTCTACTACAACCAGGTCCTCGGGCTGTCCGGCACGCTCGCCGGCCTCGCCACCACCATCAGTCTGGTGTTCGACGCGGTGTCCGATCCCGTGGTGGGCGCCATCTCGGACCGCTGGAAGTCCCGTTTCGGCCGGCGCCATCCGTTCATGTTCGTCGCGGCGGTGCCGCTGGGGCTGGTGTTCTTCTGCATCTTCTCGCCGCCCGTGGCGCTCGAGGGCTGGGCGCTGTTCGCCTGGTTCACCGCCTTTTCCGTGGCGATGCGGCTGCTGGTCACGCTGTTCGCCATCCCCCATCTGGCCTTCGGCGCGGAACTGTCGGACGACTATCTGCAGCGCTCCGTGGTGATGAGCTACAACGCGATCTTCGGCTGGGTGGGCGGCGCGTCCATCTTCCTGGTGGCGAACCTGGTGTACTTCGCCCGGTCGCCCGGGTTCGACAACGGCCTGCTGAACGCCCAGGCCTACCCGGCCTTCGGGCTGGCGGCGAGCGTCGCCATCACCGCGCTGATCCTGGCCTGCGCCTGGTTCACCCGGGACCAGATCCCGCGGCTGGCCAAGGCGCCGATGGACGCCCGGCCGCCAAGGATGCTGGAGCTGCTCGCCGAGCTGATCGAAGTGCTGTCCAACCGCAACTACCTGATGCTGCTGCTGGGGCTGTTCTGCCTCGCCCTGACCCTCGGCACCCGGGAGACCATCGGGCTGCACATGAACACCTACTACTGGGAGCTGGTGCCCGCCGAGCTCGCCTGGTTTCCGCTGGGCTCGGGCATCGGTTTCTTCCTGGCGTTCGCCCTGGCCAGCCGGTTCCACGGCTGGGTCGACAAGCGCCGCACGGCGGTGGCGTCTCTCGTGCTGCTGTCGTTCTTCGCGGCGGCGCCCGTGGTCGGGCGCCTGCTCGGCCTGATGCCGTCCAACGATCACCCGACGCTGCTGCCGATCCTGGTGGCGTTCTCCGCCGCCAGCTACTGCACGGTGGCCATTCTGAACATCTCGGTGATGTCGATGCTGGCCGACATCGCCGACCAGCACGAGCTCGACACGGGCCTGCGCAAGGAGGGAATCTTCTACTCGGCGCGGACGTTCTTCAGCAAGGCCACGTCGGCGCTGGGGCACATGGTCGGGGGCATCGCCATCGACGTCATCGGTTTTCCCGCCGGTGCGAAACCCGGCACGGTGGACGAGGGCGTGCTGTTCCAGCTCGGCATGATCGATGGTCCCATCGCGGCGGTACCGGCGCTGATCGCCATCGTGTTCTACTCGCGCTACGCCATCGACCGGCAGCGCCATGCGGAAATCCAGCAGGCGTTGAAGGACCGCCGCGCATCAGCCGCGGCTTGAATCGAATCTCCTGGGGAGGGGTACAGCAATGACACGACGACACACACGCAGCTTCGGCTTCGCCGTGGCTCTCGGATTGGCGGGGCTGGCCGGATGCGGGGACAGCGCGCCTGAAGGGACCGCCGCGAGCGCGCCTGCGGAGTCCACAGCGACCGCACCGGCGGCCGACGCCGGCGCCTCCGCGGCGCCCGTCGCCGAGACCGCGTACGGCCGGGTCCGGGGTTTCGAGGACGACGGCATCCTGACGTTCATGGGCGTGCGCTACGGCGCCGACACGGCGGAGACGCGGTTCGCGGCGCCGGCCGCGCCGGCCCCCTGGGACGGGGTGGTCGATGCGCTGGCGTACGGCGCGTCCTGTCCCCAGACGCCCACCGGCAATCCCGGCGGCCTGTTCACGTCCTGGCAGCCGGACCCGGTGCCGCCGATGGACGAGGACTGCCTGTTTCTGAACGTGTGGACGCCCGCCCTCGACGACGGCGGGGCGCGTCCGGTCATGGTGTGGTTCCACGGCGGCGGGGTCTCCTCCGGCAACGGGTCGTCCACCGCCTACCACGGCGCCCGGCTGGCGCGCCGCGGCGACGTGGTCGTGGTCACGGTGAATCACCGCCTGAACGTGTTCGGCTACCTGGCGCTCGGCCACTACGGCGAGGGCTTCGAGGACTCGGCGGTGGCCGGCGTGCTGGACATGGTCCGGGCCCTGGAGTGGGTGCGGGACAACATCGCCGGGTTCGGAGGCGATCCGGACACGGTGATGATCTTCGGCGAATCGGGCGGCGGCGCGAAGGTCTCCACGCTGATGGCGACGCCGGCGGCGGAAGGCCTGTTCCACCGGGCCGTGGTGCAGTCCGGGGCGATGCTGCGCTTTCCGGAGCAGGCCGCTGCCCAGGCGGCTGCGGACCAGGTCGTCGCCAACCTGGGCCTGACCGCGGAGACCATCGACGAGATCCGGACCCTGCCGGTCACGGCCATTCAGCAGGCCTTCGCCGGCACCGGTGCGGCGACCGCCCCGTCCATCGACGGGCGCACGCTCACCCGCCATCCCTTCGAGCCCGATGCGGCGCCCAGTGGCCGCAACGTGCCGCTGATGCTCGGCACCAACCGCACGGAAAGCTCGCTGTTCCTCGGCGGTCAGAACCCGGACGTGTTCGACATCACCTGGCCGGGCGTCGAGCAGGCGCTGGCCGCCGCCTACCCGGACAAGGACGTGGCTGCGATCGTCGCCGGCTACCGCGCCCTCGACCCGGACGCGGCGCCGGCAGACGTGTACTTCGAGGCCACCACCGACGCCCGCTGGCTGGCCGGCCACGTGCTGCAGGCCGAGCGCAAGGTCGCCCAGGGCGGGGCGCCGGCGTACCTCTACCTGTTCGACTGGGACACCCCGGTGGACGGCGGCCGGTGGCGCTCGCCCCATGCCCTGGAGATCGGCTTCGTGTTCGACAACGTGGCGAATTCGGAGAGCATGTCCGGCGTCGGCGAGGCGCAGCATCAGCTCGCCGGCATTCTGGCGGACACCTGGATCGCCTTCGCGCGGACGGGCGACCCGAACAATGCGGCGATACCGCGCTGGCCGGCCTACGATCTGGACACCCGTCCGGTGATGGTGTTCGATCTGCCTCCGGAGGTGATCGAGGACGCCCGGGGCGCGCAGCGCGCCCTGTTCGACGACAGCGCCGCCTACGGCAATCGCTATCAGCCCTGAGCCCGGCGTCGGACCCGGGGCCCGGATGGAGCGCCAGGGATGCCTGCACGCCTGACCGATTCGGACATCGATGCGTTTCTTGACAGCCGTCCGGGCTGGATCGTGCTCAGCACGATCGGGCCACGGGTTTCCCCACAGCGTGCCGCTGGGCTATTTCCGGGACGGCGCAATCATCTACAGCGGCGTACGCGACGGCACCGCCAAGGTGCGCAACATCGAGGCGAACCCGCGCGTCTGCCTGATGCTCGAATCCGGCCGCACGATGGGCGATATTCGCGGCGTGATGCTGCAGGGACAGGCCCGGATTCATCGCGAGCCGGCGAAGGTGCTCGAGCTCATGCGTCTGGCGGCGCGTCAGCGCGGCGTCGCGGAGGCCGAGCTGCCGACCGAGCCGCGCCCCGGGGCCGCCTACATCGAAGTGCGTCCGGTCAGGCGGATATCCTGGGACTACGGCGGCTGAGCCGGCCGGCCGGTCAGCGGAACACGCAGGTCGCGCGCAGCTCGATGCTGCGTCGGCTCGGCCGTCCCGGGGTCACCGCCGGATCGGCGAACGCGGAATGGGGCGTCCAGAAGGGGCCGCCGTGCTCCGCCATGTCGCTGTCGTAGGTGCGGAACGCGACGATCTCTCCGTCGGTCATCGAGTCGAAGGCATACCAGTGATGCCGTGACGGGTCTTCCGGGGCCGCCACCGCCAGGGTCTCGAAATCGAAGCCGCCGCCGGCGTAGTCGGTGACCGGCAGCACCCGCAGGTCCGTCTCCGGCACCGTGCGGGCGTCGCAGAAGGCGATGGGCAGATCCATCTTCGGCGGCCCGACGTTGCGCCAGAACTGCAGCACCACCAGGCGGCGCGCATCGCTCACCGCCGTGCCGTCGATGCCGGCCCGGGCCAGGGCACGCCGGGTCTCTTCCCGCGGATTGCGGTAGTTGTCGCGGAGCAGGTCGCCGTAGCTGGCGGCGAAATCCGAGTGGACGAAGGAGATCGGCCCGAGATCGGCGTGGCGGCTCGCCTGCTCGGGGTTGCGGGTGATGTGGCTGACGATCAGCGCGTGATCGCAGCCGGTGAGCGTCCGGGCCAGCGCCTCCAGTTCCGGGTAGTGGACCTCGGCAACGTGGGCCTCGTCGTCCCAGTCGGTGGTCGCGGCGCGGTGGCTCATGAGCTCGAAGCCGCAGGCCTGCCAGCCGGGGAGCACCGCGGCACGGCCGTCGAGAATGTCGACTTCCGTGGGTCGGACGTCTTCGCCGGTGGCCGCCCGCGGCGCCACGTAGTTGAGGGTCGTCCGGCACAGGGCCGGGGGCGGCCCGGGGTCACGAGCGGCGGATGCGGTCTGTCCGGTGGCCATGATGCGTTCTCCCCTGAACTCTCCGGCCTGTCATCCTTGCCCGGGAGGACGCTCCATGTCCAGCGGGCTCACTCCGCGTAGCGGCGCACGATCTGCTTGCCCAGGGCCATCATGTGCACCTGGTCCGGGCCGTCCGCCTGCCGGCACCAGCGGGCGTAGTTGTAGGCCTCGGCCATGGGGTAGTCGGCGGTCAGGCCGCCGGCGCCGTGAATCTGCATGCAGCGGTCGATCACCGTCTGAGCCATCAGCGGCACCGTGATCTTGGACGCCGCGATCAGGTCCCTGGCGTCCTTGGCCCCGACCTCGTCCATGCGCCGGGCGGTCGCGAGCGTCAGCAGGCGGGCCTGCTCGATCTCGCTCCAGGACTTGGCGATGTCCTCGAGAACCGACTGGTGGTCGGCCAGGCGCCGGCCGAAGGTCTCCCGGGACACGGCCCGGCGGCAGGCGTACTCCAGGGCCCGCTGGGCGCTGCCGATCAGCCGCATGCAGTGGTGAATGCGGCCCGGCCCCAGGCGCCCCTGGGCGATCTCGAAACCGCGCCCCTCGCCGAGCAGGATGTTTTCCGCCGGCACGCGCACGTTGTCGAAGTGCACCTCGGCGTGACCCAGCGGCGCATCGTCGTAGCCGAGCGTCGTCAGCGGCCGGACCACCGTGACGCCGGGGGTGTCCTTGGGCACCAGAATCTGGCTCTGCTGCAGGTGGCGGTTCGGGTTGTCCGGGTCGGACTTGCCCATGACGATGAAGATGCGGGTGCGTTCGTAGGGCGCGTTGGTGATGAACCATTTCTTCCCGTTGACCACGTAGTGATCGCCGTCCCGCTCGATGCGGGTGCGCACGTTGGTGGCGTCGCTGGACGCGACGTCGGGTTCGGTCATGGCGTAGCTGGAGCGGATTTCCCCGTCGAGCAGCGGCTGCAGCCACCGTTCCTTCTGGACCTCGGTGCCGTACTTGAGGAACACCTCCATGTTGCCGGTGTCCGGTGCGTTGCAGTTGAACACCTCCGGGCTCCACAGCACCCGGCCCATGATCTCGGCCAGCGGGCAGTACTGCTCGTTGGTGAGCCCGCCGTGGTCGGCGGGCAGCCACAGGTTCCACAGTCCGGCGGCCCTGGCCTCGGCTTTCAGCTCCTCCATGAGCGGCACCGTGGAGAAGCGGTTCTCCAGGCCGTCGAGCTGCTCGGCGTAGCGGGCCTCGTTGGGGTAGATGTGGCTGTCCATGAAGGCCAGCAGGCGGTCCTCGAGTTCTTCGGCGCGGTCCTGATCGGTACGGCTCATCGGCAATCCATCGGTCGGGGCGCCGCCGGATCGATCCGACCGGCGGGGCAGCATTGGTGTGAAACGCGTTATACAATCGGCGGCTTCGAATCGCCATCCATTTTCACTCACGACAGCTCTCTGGAGACACCATGACCACGCAAGCCTGGATCATCGACACCGCCCGCACCCCGCGCGGCATCGGCAAGGTCGGCAAGGGATCCCTCGCCCATCTGCACCCCCAGCACCTGTCCGCGACGGTGCTGAACGCGCTGAAGGAGCGCAACGGCATCGCCAGCGGGGAGGTGGACGACGTGGTATGGGGCTGCTCCTCCCAGCGCGGCAAGCAGGGTTCCTGCATCGCCCGCATGTCGCTGCTCGCGGCCGGCTGGGACACCCGCGCCAGCGGCGTGACCCTCGACCGCTTCTGCGGCTCCGGCATCACCTCGGTGAACATGGGCGCTGCCAGCATCATGTCCGGCATGGAAGACCTGGTGGTGGCCGGCGGCGTCGAGATGATGTCCTACACCGCCCAGCTGGCCGCCCAGGGCGGCGGCGGGCTGCTGGATGCCGGCAACATGGCGCTGCGCGACCTGCATCCGCAGCCCCACCAGGGCATCTGCGCCGACGTCATCGCCACGCTGGAAGGGATCACCCGCGAGAACGTCGACCAGCTCGCCTTCGAGAGCCAGCAGCGCGCCAAGGCGGCGATGGAGAACTGCCATTTCGACCGCAGCGTGGTGCCGGTCTACAACGAGGACGGCACGCTGGCCCTGGACCGGGACGAGTTCCCCCGGCCCCAGACCACGCTGGAAGGCCTGTCCCAGCTTCCGCCGGTGTTCGAGAACTTCATGCCGATGCCGGTGGACGAGACCGGCGAGACCTTCGACTCGATCGTCAAGCGCACCTACCCGGATCTGAAGATCAACCACATCCACCACGCCGGCAACTCGTCGGGCGTGGTCGACGGGTCGGGCGGCGTGCTGCTGGCATCGCCGGACTATGCGAAGGGGCAGGGCTGGAAGCCGCGGGCGCGCATCGTCGCCATGGCCAACGCCGCCGGCAGCCCGGAGCTGATGCTGAACGAGCCGGTTCCCGCGGCGAAGAAGGTGCTGGCCAAGGCCGGCATGACGCTCGACGACATCGACCTGTTCGAGGTCAACGAGGCGTTCGCCGTGGTCGCCTACAAGTTCATGCGCGATCTGGAGCTGGACCCGGCCAAGGTCAACGTCAACGGCGGCGCCATCGCGCTGGGCCATCCCATCGCCGGCACCGGGTCCATCCTGATCGGCACGATCCTCGACGAGCTCGAGCGGCGCGACTTGACCACCGGTCTGGTCACCATGTGCGCGGCCGGCGGCATGGCCCCGGCGATCATCATCGAGCGGATCTGACCGCGTCGATGCCCGGCCTGGTGTCCGCTAGGGAACCTCTGCACAAGTACGTGCAGATGATTGATACTTCTCGCCAGGTTGTCGAGGTATTGGGGACTGATGAAGCAGACGACGTTTGCATCGGCGGCGTGGGATCGCAAGGGCAAGGTGACGCGCCGCGAGCGGTTTCTCAGGGAGATGGACGCGGTGATTCCTTGGCCGCGGTTGATGCGCTTGATCGAGCCTCACTATCCGAAGGCGGGCGCCGGTCGGCATCCCCATCCACTGGAGCGGATGCTGCGTGTTTACTTCATGCAGAACTGGTTCAACCTGTCGGACCCGCAGGCGGAGGATTCGCTGTACGACAGCGAGTCGATGCGACGCTTCGCCGGGATCGAGCTGGCGGAAGATAAGATTCCGGACGAGTCGACGATCCTGCGGTTCCGCCATCTGCTGGAAGCCCATGATCTGACCGAGGCGATCTTCAACGAGGTGCGCAGCTTGCTTGAGGAGCGGCATTTGCTGGTGAAGAGCGGGACCATCGTCGATGCCACGGTCATTGCCGCGCCACCTTCGACGAAGAACGCCAAGCAGGCGCGCGATCCGGAGATGCGCCAAGGCAAGAAGGGCAAAGAGTGGCATTTCGGGATGAAGGCACACGTCGGCACGGATCGGCGCGGTATCGTCCACAGTCTGACCACGACCCATGCGGGTGCTGCGGACATCAGTCAGATGCCGGAGTTGCTGCACGGAGAAGAGCGAGAGATCTTTGGCGATCAGGCGTACTGGAAGGAGGCGGATCGGCAGGCGGCCGTCGAGCGGGGTATCCGCTATCGGGTCAACCGTCGCGGTACCAAGCAGCGACCGTTGACCGAGCACCAGCGCTACATCAACCGATGCCGCTCGAAGGCGCGAGCGCGAGGCGAGCACGCGTTCCATGTCGTCAAACGGCTGTGGGGCTTCAGCAAGGTCCGCTATCGCGGCCTGGCGAAGAACACGGCCCGGCTCTACACCGCGTTTGCGCTGGCCAACTTGTACATGCTCAGACGCAAGTTGTTGCCACGGGAGTGGTGTCTCTCGTGAACGGGATGATGGCCCGGAAGAGGCCAAAAATGGCCTCCGAGGGCGCTCAGCCGGTCGTTTTCCGCCCAAATTTCTGATGTTCCGAGCCAAATTCATTAATCCGGCCCTCTACACAGCTGCCTGTGCAGAGGTTCCCTAGGGGGCCGTGATGCTGAATACGCTTGTCGATGTCTCGCTGCGCTACAAGCTGCTGACCTTGGTCGCCTTCGCGGTCCTCGGCTTTCTTGGCTGGCGTGCAGTGAATACGGTTCCCATCGATGCCTTTCCCGACCTCACCCCCATACAGGTGAACGTCTACACGGAGTCGCCGGGACTTGCGGCAGAGGACGTGGAGGAGCTCCTGACGTTTCCTGTTGAATCCGGCATGGCGGGGCTCGCCGGCGTGCAACAGATTCGCTCCGTCAGCCTCTTTGGTCTGTCCTACGTGTCGGTCTATTTCGACGACAGTATGGACATCTATTTTGCCCGTCGTTTGGTGATGGAGCGTCTTCAAGAGGTCGCTGAGCGCATCCCGGAAGGCTATGGCACGCCCGAGATGGGCCCGAACTCCTCGGCGTTGGGGCAGGTGTACTGGTATACGATCGAGCGTTCCGATGAAACCTTGAAATCCGGCGCTGCGGATATGGAGCTTCGCACCCTGCAGGATTGGTCCGTCCGCTTGGTGCTCCGCACGGTTCCCGGCGTTGACGATGTCATGTCCTGGGGCGGCAGTGAAAAACAGGTGCAGGTCCAGCTTGACCCGCGTCAATTGATCGCCTACGACCTTGATTATGGCACGGTGCTCGAGGCGATCGAAGCCAACAATCGCCAGGTGGGCGGACAATACATAAACCTCGGCCCGGAACAGTACCTGGTCCGTGGTTTGGGGCTGGTCCAGAACACGAACGATCTCGAAGAGATCGTACTGAAGACTGTCGACGGCACACCCGTGCGCATCCGTGATGTCGCGACCGTGAAGGAAGCACCGGCACTACGATTTGGTGCGGTTACGCGCGACGGCGAAGAAGTGGTTCTTGGCATGGCCCTGGCCCGCATTGGCGAAAACGCCGCCGACGTGGTCGACGCCGTCAAGGAAAAAGTGGCCACGATCGCCTCGATCCTGCCGGAAGGCGTCGAGGTCAATCCGATCTATGACCGCACCGACCTGGTCGACGAGGCAGTCAGCACTGCGGTTACCGCCTTGATTGAAGGTTCCATTCTGGTGGCAATTGTCTTGTTTTTGTTTCTTGGCGAAATCCGCTCGGCCCTGGTAGTGATCGCAGCTCTGCCCTTGGCAATGTTGATTGCGTTCATCTTCATGGGCGAATTCGGCTTGTCCGCCAACCTGATGTCACTGGCAGGCCTCGCAATTGGTATCGGCATGATGGTGGACGGCGCTGTGGTGATGGTCGAGAACGCCTTTCGCATCATGGCCGAGCGAAAGAAAAGCGGAGAAGGAGTCGATCGCACTGGTGCGGTTCTGACGGCCGCGCGCGAGGTCGCGAACCCGATCGCCTTTGCCATCCTGATTATCATCGTGGTCTTCTTGCCGCTCTTCAGCCTCGAGGGCCTGGAAGGCAAACTCTTCAAACCGATGGCGTTCACGATCAGCTTTGCCATGGCCGGGTCACTGTTGCTTACGTTGACCCTGATTCCGGTTCTGGCCGCGGTCATGCTGAAACCGCAAGAGGAGCGCGACACGCGGCTGGTACAGTGGTTGAAATGGGGGTATCTACCGCTCCTGAACTGGGCGCTTGCCAACAAAAAGAAGCTGGGAGCGACGGTTGGCGCGCTGCTTGTCGGCAGTTTGGCGCTGTATCCGTTCCTCGGTAAAGAATTCATGCCGACCTTGCAGGAAGGCTCGATGGTGTGGCGCATCGTTTCGATCCCGTCCACGTCGCTCGAGCAATCGATTGCACTGTCCAAACGCGCATCGGACGCGCTAACGGAGTTCCCGGAAGTGAACACCAGCGTCGCCATGATTGGACGCGCCGAGAAAGGTGAGATCGCTGATGTGAACTACATGGAGGTCTATACCGAACTCGCCCCGTTCGACGAATGGACCACCGACCGTGACTTCGATGAGCTCCGTAAAGCAATGGAACAAGCACTGCAGGAGGTTGCGCCGGCGTCTGTCGTCTCTTACACCCAGCCCATTCAGATGCGCGTAGAAGAATTGATCTCGGGTGTGCGCGCTACGCTCGCCGTGAAGCTGTATGGGCCGGAGCTGGGCGGTCTCGACCGGTTGAGCCAGCAGATAAAATCGGTCATCAGCGAGGTTCCCGGTGTTGAGGACCTGTCGCTCGAAGCCAATCTCGGCAAACCGCAGGTGCGGATCCAGGTCGATCGAACCCAGCTGTCCCGCTACGGCCTCAACGCTGACGACGTACTCACGGTGGTGCGCAACGGCATCGGCAACGAGGCGGTCAGCACGCTCGTCGACGGTGTGCGCCGCTTCGACATCACCGCAGGTCTGCACCATGCAGCCAAAGCTGACGTCGCGGCGATCGGCAATATTCCACTACGCACGGACGATGGTGGCATTGTGTTGCTCTCGAGAGTCGCAGATATCGATGTCGCCGAGGGCTTTTCGTTCGTTCGACGAGAGCAACTGCAACGCTACGCTGTGATTCAGATGGACGTGTTGGGCCGAGATGTAGACGGCTTTGTGCAGGAAGCGAACGAGTTGATCGCCGCTAACGTCGACATGCCGCCGGGCTATTGGTTTGAATGGGGCGGCGCATTCGAGAATCAACAGCGGGCGCTGGCACGTTTGTCTTTGATCGTTCCCATTACAATCTTCTTCATCTTCATTCTGCTCTATACCGCGTTCAACTCGGCGAAATACGCCACCATGATCATCGCTAACGTGCCTTTTGCGACCATCGGAGGCTTGATTGGGCTGGCAATCACCGGTCAGTACCTCTCGGTGCCGTCTGCTATCGGTTTTATCGCCGTGTTCGGTGTGGCCATGTTGAACGGCATCGTACTCGTGAGCTTCATCAATGATCTGCGCGAGAAAGGTCTTACTGTGACCGAGGCCGTACGTCAGGGCGCTGAGATGCGGCTGCGTCCTGTCATGATGACGGCGAGCGTCGCGATTCTGGGATTGGTTCCCATGTTGTTGTCGTCCGGTGTCGGTGCGGAAACACAGCGACCGCTGGCGACCGTGGTCGTAGGCGGGCTCATTACCTCGACACTGCTGACCTTGGTGTTGCTGCCGGTGATCTACGAGTGGGTTGAGACACGAAGTGAGGTTCAATCATGAAGAAGGACGAAATCAAAGCGTACGTCCATCGAAATCGCGTAGCCGACGTGGTGAATGCGCTGATCAATGCGGGGTTCAAGAATCTGACTGTCATCGACGTTCAGGGAATGCTCCAAGCGCTGGATGGCAAAGAGCAGCACTATTCGGTAGAGATTGGTCAGAAAGTAGTGACTGAAGTGAAGCTCGAGTTGGTCTGCGACAATCAAACGCAGACCGCCGAGGCGGTCGCGATCATCCGCGAACAAGCCAAGACCGGTCAATCGTCCGCCGGATGGATCTACGTCAGCGAAATTCAGTCGGCTATTGAGATCACCAACTGAGTTGGAATTTTCGTGACCACGCCACAACCCTCGTTCATGCCGGCGTTGCGCTTCCGATTGCTAACACCCCTTTATGATCACGTGGGCCGCCTCACCACGCGAGAACGGTACTTCAAATCGCTGTTGGTCCTACGGTCCTACTGCGCGAAACAGTGCTCGTGGTGCATGAAAATGGAGCAGGATATGGACCGGATCTTGCGTCGAAGCCTGCTCCCATCAATGCATAGAGATTTGCGTGGAGGCCCCAATCATGAGCCAACAAGCAAGAGCAGCAATCCAGCAGGTGCAGCGGTGAGCGACGCCGAGCGCAGCCGCCTCCTTCGGCGAGGCCTTCGGCTCGAGGCGTTCAGTATCAGCTGGGACGTCATCGAGGGTGTCGTTGCCGTGTGGGCAGGCATCGTTTCGGGAAGCACCACGTTGATGGGGTTCGGATTCGAGAGCATCATCGAGGTGACTGCCGCAGGCACGTTGTACTGGAGGCTCCGCAAAGAGCTTCGCGGAGAAGCGCCGCGGGGAGAGGTGGAGCAGCGTGCGCTGTGGATCGTGGGAATCGCATTCTTCGTCCTCGCGTCTTACGTCGCCTACGAGTCAATCTCCAAGCTGGTGCAGCAACAGGGGCCGGAGATGAGCGTGATCGGCATGGCTATGGCCGCTGCCGCACTCATCGTGATGCCGTTCCTCGCATACGCGAAGAACAGAACAGGACGCCAGCTCCAAAGCGAAGCGCTGATCGCGGATTCTCGCGAGACCATTGCGTCGACATACCTCTCGTTGACGGTCTTGCTTGGTCTCGGCCTCAATGGCCTCTTCTCCTGGTGGTGGTCCGACTCGGTCGCTGCGCTGGCAATGCTGCCCTATCTGGCCTGGGCGGGTATCGACGCCCTCAAGGAAGCCCGGGAAAGCGACCGCTCAAGCTGAAGAACGAAGTCTGGCCGGCGCCGCTCGGGCGCCGGCTCCTGCGGGTGACGGCTATCTCGGCTGCGGAACAATCCGCAGATAGGGCTTGGGCGCCTGCCAGCCATCGGGGTACCGCTGCTTCGCCTCCTCGTCCGAGACTGCCGGGACGATGATCACGTCCTCACCCTGCCGCCAGTTCACCGGGGTGGCGACCTGATGTCTCGCCGTGAGCTGACAGGAGTCCAGCACGCGCAGCACCTCGTCGAAGTTGCGCCCGGTCGACATCGGGTACGTCAGCATCGCCTTGATCTTCTTGTCGGGGTCGATCACGAACACCGAACGAACGGTGGCGTTGTCCGCGGCGGTACGTCCGCCGGCGCTGTCGCCGGCGCCTTCCGGCAGCATATCGTAGAGCTTCGCCACCTCGAGCCCCGGGTCGCCGATCATCGGGTAGTTCACGGCGTGGCCCTGGGTCTCTTCGATGTCCTTCGCCCAGGCGTGATGGTCGTCGACGGGGTCGACGCTCAAGCCGATGATCTTGCAGTTGCGTTTTTCGAACTCGGGCATGAGCCCGGCCATGTAGCCGAGCTCGGTGGTGCACACCGGGGTAAAGTCCTTCGGGTGGGAGAACAGGATGGCCCAGCCATCGCCGATCCAGTCATGGAACGAGATCTCTCCCCGTGTCGTGTTGGCCGTGAAGTCGGGTGCTTCGGAGTTGATTCTCAAGGTCATACGTCGGTCCTCCTGTCCTCGAGGGACATCTGTCAATGCTCCCGCCCGGCAGCGGTGGTGCCGACGAGGCGGTGAGCGTTTCGGGTTTGCCGGCGCATCAGCGCCAACGTCAGAGGTGGCAGAAACAGCCACTGCAGCACCGGCAGCAGACCGGTGCCGAGGAAGGGGAGCCGGGGCATGGCGGCATCGTACTGCCACCGCTGCAACGGCCCCGTTGCCAGCCACTCCAGCACAATCGTGATGGCGACCCCAGCCGCCAGGTACGTCACCAAGGCGGCGGGACGCAGCCTCAGGTACCAGTGCCGGGTGCCGGTCAGGGTGGCGGCCGCCCAGAAGGCGACGACGCTGATCAGTCCGTCGCCGAGGCTCGCCTGGGTGCAAACGCGCACCGCTTTGAAATGAGGAGCCGCCGCCATACCTTCGTAGAGCGGGACCTGCCACATCTCCCAGACGAAATTGACGAGAAACGAGAAGAAGAACAGGTTCAGCTCCGGGTTGGTCCAGAACCGTTCCCAGCCGGCATGAGCGCGGTTGGCATCCATCAGACGATCCACCGATCCCATTCGCCATAGTGCTCCGAACTGCGCCGGCCTCGCGGCAGGCTGAGGCCGATCAACATCAGGCCTGCCAGCGTGGTGGAGATCATGCCGCCGATCTGCCCGCCATCGAGCAGCCATGGTGCGGCGGCGAGCCACAGGCCGAAAGCGACGTTGATGAAGCGTAGGGGGCGGGCCACCTCCGCCATAGCGATCACCGCTACCGTGATGACGAGGGCCCCGACGAGATGGTCGCTGTCGGCCAGCGGGCCGGTCGTCTCGAAGGTCACCCGGCTGAACATCAGCCACACGCCCAGCAACGCGCTCGTCAACAGCGCCCAAGGGACGTTGACACCGCGCACCGCAGACAGCCAGGCCTGACGCACGGAGCTGTCGAAGCCCGGCTGGTGATCGGGAGAGCCGCCCGGCAAGGCATCACCCTTGAAGAAGGCGCGCCAGAACGGCCGTCCGCGGCGGGTGTTGGCGAGCAGAAACTGCCCCATGGCGACCAGCTCGTCCAGCGAGAAAGGGATCATGATCAGCATGCCGAGCGCGGTGATCAGACACAGCGTGCAGTAGGTGCCGATGACGATGGGCTGAATGATGATGAAGTAGATGCTGATGACCCCTAGCGGCACCACCGCGATGCCGAACAGCACCACCATCCACGGCATGGTCCGCCAGCGGCTGCGCCCGCCCATGATGCCCATCAGCACCTCGAACAGGTAGGTGACCGCGCCCAGTCCGCCGTCGGCGATAGGCCACGCCTTGGACACGTCGGAGGTGATGATCAGCTCGGAGCCGTTGCGCCCGGCGTCGCCGGCGAAGAACGGCTCCCAGACCCAGTCGACGTGGCCGAGCTGGTAGGCGGCGAGAATCCGGGCCAGCACGAAACCGATCAGCCCCAGCGCGATCATCGGCAGGCGCTGCAGGTAGGTCGACGGCGAATAGGTCCAGCCGGGCGGGACCTCGGAGGCGTCCATCATGCCCTCGGCACTCATGCCGGGCATCATGGGGATGAGGATGGTGAAGGCGATGAGGAACGCACCCACGAAGGTTTCGTTCGCGTACACGGCGGCGCTCGGTGTCCAGAACACGATGGGGGCGAACAGCAGCCACACCCCGAGCGCCGCATTCGCCCACTGCGCGAGGCCGCCGCGCCGCGATAGCGAGCCGGCGGCGAACACGATGATCAACAGACCGACGACGAGGTCGTTCCAGGCGGTCAGCAGGTTGCGCAGATCCGGATCCCAGAGCCCGCGTTCGGCGGTGACGCGCATCACCACGTCGGAGAATTGGGAGGGCGTGAACGTGCCAAACACGAACGGGCTGGTGGCGAGCCAGAGACCCATGGCCATGGCACCGAAATGCACCCAGAGCATGTCGAAGTGCATGCGGGTCATCGACTTCTCATGGGCGCGCCTTTCCTGGCGCGCCTCGACCGGATCCGCCGCGGCAAGGGGGTCCGCGGCGCGCTCGATCCGGTCGTGTGCGACCCGGGCGGCGTTGAGGCCGTTCTCCTGATACCAGGCGAAGGGATCCTTTTTCAGTCGGTCGACGATGGCCGGCAACGTCGCCTCGAGTGAATGGTCGGGCGCCCAGCCGATCAGCGCCCGGGCGCGGCTGATGTCGAGCTCATAATGATCGTTGGCGATGTCGATCATCCAGGGTTTCTGGAACACGTCTTCGTCGAGCACCGCTTCCTGTGCCCAGGTGCCGGCGCGCGCCAGCGCCGGCGGGATCGACACGGTGGTCCACTCCTCGTCGTGGATCAGGCGTCCGAGGAGGCGCTGGATCTCGCCATATCCCAGGACGTCAGCCTCCCCGAGCAGGAGCGTCGTATGAGCGGCCAGGTTGAGGTGGTGGTCCACGGTGCGCTGAACGGCTTTCGTCAGGTCCTCGAGGTGCAGATACGGCTGCCCGGTCGCCAGGTCCCCCGGATAGAAGTGACCGATCAGCCGGCGTTCGTAGATGCGCGCGATCTGCTGGCCGAGGAAGGCCGAGTGGCCGCCTTCGTCGTAGACCCCGGCCGGCCGTAGAACCACAACCGGAATGTCGCCGGCTTCCTCTTCGAGCAGTTTCTCGGTCAACGCCTTGGATTCCCGGTAGGGCAGCTTCGGATCCAGCGGCGCGGTTTCGTCGATGGGCTCGCCGGGCCGGGTTGGCGCGTGCACGAGCATGGTGCTGACGAAGACGAACTGCTCCACCTCGAACTCGCGCAGACACTGCAGCAGATTGCGGGTGCCCCCCAGGGTGACGGCATCGTAGGCTGGACTTGGTTCGCCGGTGAGATCGAAATAGGCGGCGAGATGAATGACCGAGGCGATCCGGTTGCCATGGGCGGTTCTCACCCTATCGAAGGCTGCTTGGAGGCTCTCGCGGTCGGTCAGATCGATGCAGATGCATTCGGCGTCCGCCGGCGGATGGGGCGCCGTCTCGCGATCGAAGCCGAGCACGCGATAAGTCCCGGCGAGCGCCTCGACCATCGCCGAGCCGATGTAGCCGCTGCTGCCGGTCACGATGACGACATCCCGGTTCGCCGGCGTGTTGTTCATGGGCACCACTCCTTCAGTAGGTCACTCGGACCTCGCCCGGCAGCACCCTGCGATGCAGGCACTGGTGGGTCACTTTCGGGAACGCAGATACTTGATCAGCGCAGCGGCTGCCAGAACGAGCACGGTGAGCCCCAGGACCCAGAACAGCACCATGCCCACCATCATTCCGCCACTCATGCATTCCATCATGATCGATCCTCCTGGCCGCGGAGGTATTGCAACATCCGGACCGGTTCAGGCTCATTCACGACGATCCTCCGGCGGCCTGGAGGACGGTGACTCCTCATCGTCGTTGGCGGCGTCCGGATCCGCGGGCGGGGCCGCGTCCGGTTTTTTGTCCGCTGAACCTTTGCCCATCATCATCCGCATCATCATGTAGCAGCAGCCCAGCATGAGCAGCAGGAACAGCCACAAAGAGATCGTGCCGGCATCCATAGGTGTCACCTCCTCAGGTCGTGTCTGGCGCGTGTCGATCGATCATTGCGGGGCTTCGGCGCCCTCCCGCGTGGCGTAGACGCTCTCGTTTCCCTCTGCGTCCACGGCAATGACCGAGTAGGTCTGCGGGTTGGGTCCCTCCATGCCGGGCGATCCCACCGGCATGCCCGGCACCGCCAGGCCCTCGATGTCCGTGGGCCGCTCGTCGAGCAGGCGGGCGATCAGATCGGCGGGGACGTGTCCCTCGATCCAGTAGTCGCCGACCTCCGCGGTATGGCACGAGCGAAGCCGATCGGGCACCCCGAGCCGGAACTGCATCGGTACAGTGCTGTCGACGCTGCGCACGTCCACCGCAAAGCCCCGCTCCTCCAGATGGGCGACCCACTGGCTGCAGCAGCCGCAGTTGCTGCGCTTGTAGACGGTCACCGGCGGCTGATCCACGCCGGGGCCGGAGTCTTGGCCGGCAGGATGCTCGGAAGCCCGGACGGAGATGGCGATCAGGCTGATGCCGGCCGCGGCGAAGACCAGCGTCATGAGCAAGCCGCGAATCCGGTCGCCGGGCTGTCGTTTGGGTTGGGGTTGGGGATATCTCATGGTGTCTCCTCGAGTCGTTTCATGGTCCAACGGAAGTCTGGAATGGGTCATGCGGTTCGGTCCTCCGGATGATCGGGGTCCGCCGACGAAGCTTCGATGAAGCCCCGACGCTGGCCGCGGCGCGGGATGAACATCGGCACGCGGTGCCGATACGCCCGGTACTCGTCCCCGAACTCTTCCAGCAGCCGGCGCTCCTCGTTCCGGGCCAGGCGGTAGTAGGCGAACACGATCACCGGGAACAGACCGACGGAGAACAGGGTCGGCCAGTGCACGACACCCTCGCCGAACAGGGCCAGGAACAACCCCGTGTACTGGGGGTGCCGCACGAACCGATAGAGTCCGTCGGTCACCAGCCGGTGCTCATGGCGAGCGCGATAGATCTGGCGCCAGCCGTGGAGAAACATGCCTACGCCGACGAACAGCAGGGAGTAGCCGGCGAGCATCGAGATGAGCATGCCGGTTTCCCCCACGCCCAGCAGCGTCGACCACAGGTTGGCGCTGATGTATTCGCGGTCGAGCCCCGTGAAGCGGGCCAGCAGGTAGATGGTCAGCGGAAAGCCGTACATCTCGGCGTACAGCGCGATGATGAAGGCCTGCACCAGACCGGCGCCCGCCCACTCGCGCCAGCTTCGGGGCGCGAAGTAGCGGTAGAACAGCCACGACACCACCACGATGACGATGAGCGCAATGGCCCACATGCCGGCGTATGCGTCGAATTCGGACATGGTCGGTTCTCCTGTCCTCAGATGGTGCCGGGCATCGCAAGGTCCGGCACCGGCTCCTTCAGCGTCAGACGCTTCCGTTTGCTCCACGGGTTCGTGCGGACCGCGAATCACAACACATGTCTTTGGCGGTCTCGTCACGAATCCAGCTGCGCGCCTTGATGCTCGGCGGGCCGTACTGCTTGGGCCGGATGGATCGCTGCACTGCCGGTGCCGGTACCGGATGGGCGTAGCGATGGATCCAGCGTTTGCCGGGTGGTCCGTGCCGGTGCGGCACCTCGCTCCAGGGAGCGGCGTGCTGGTCGGCCTCTTGCTGCGCGTTTGCCGCGTAGGCTCCCAGTGGGAACGCGGCGAGCAGCGTGAGTGCCAGGCCAATGCCAAAAATCGGGAAGCCGGGTTTGATGATCGACATGATTCGATCCTCCTGTTGACGGGTCGGTGACCCGGAATGTGGAACTGCAATCTCAGAGGCGTGCAGAGACTTCATGACTCCGATTCCCCGGCTTCGGTGGTGTGGTCGATTTCGCCTGGCCGCGGCACCATGCCCGGCAGCCCGCGGCCACGCCAGAACGAGAAGATCGCCGGAAACACGATCAGCACCAGGATCAGCGCAGAGCCCACGCCGCCGAGCATGGGCGCAGCGATGCGCTTCATCACGTCGGCGCCGCTGCCGGTGCTGTACATGATGGGCACCAGCCCCATGAATAGCGCGAGCCCGGTCATGAGCATGGGCCGGATGCGGTGGCTGGCGCCTACCGAGATTGCGGCGGTGAGGTCGGTGCGGCTGTGAATGAGCCCCTTCTCGCGGTACTCGCGCCAGGCGAGGTCGAGATAGAGCATCATCAGCAGCCCCAGCTCCACGGCCAGTCCGGCCACGGCGATCATGCCCACCGCCACCGCGACGCTCAGGTTGTAGCCGAGGGCCGCCAGCAGCCAGATGCTGCCGATCAGCGAGAACGGCAGGGCCGTCATGACCACCAGGGTCTCCGTCATGGACTTCCGGTGCATGTAGAGCATGAAGAAGATCACGAAGATGGTGAGTGGCACGAGCACGGTGAGGCGTGCCTTGGCCCGCTCGAAGTAGGTGAACTGACCGGCCCAGTCGATGCGGTAGCCGGGCGGGATATCGACCTTCTCGGCCACCACGTCGCGGGCCAGGCCCACGTAGTCGGCGATGCCGATGGCCTCGCCGACGTCGACGAACACGAAGCTCACGAGTTGACCGTCCTCGTTCCTGAGCGCCGGCGGACCGGTGCGGAATCGGAGATCCGCCACCTGGGTGATGGGGATCTGCGCGCCGTTGGCCGTGGTGACGAACACGCGCTCCAGCGCCTCGATGTTGTCGCGGTACTCCCGCGCGTACCGCACCAGAATGCCGTAGCGCTCCCGTCCTTCGACGGTCTCGCCCACCCGGGCACCCCCCATGGCAGCCTCGATCACTGTCTGCACATCGCCCACGGTGAGCCCGAAGCGGGCGGCCGCCTCACGGTCGATGTCGAAATCGAGGAAGTAGCCGCCGGTGGCGCGCTCGGCGAAGGCGCTGCGGGTGTAGGGTGCCGTGCGTTCGTCCTCGAGCAGCGCCTGCTCGATCTCGACGGCGGTTTCCTCGATGGTGCCGAGCTCCGGGCCGAAGACCTTGATACCGAGCGACGAGCGGATGCCGGTGGCCAGCATCTCGGTGCGGGTCTGGATCGGCATCCACCAGATGTTCGGCATGCCGGGGAAGCGCATGGCCGAGTCCATCTCGCCGATGAGCTTGTCCCAGGTCATGCCTTCACGCCATTCGCTCTCGGGCTCGAGCATGATGTTGGTCTCGATCATCGACAGCGGCGCGGGGTCGGTGGGGCTGGTGCTGCGGCCCACCTTGCCGAACACGCGCTTCACCTCCGGAAATTTCATGAGCTCCCGGTTCATCGTCTGCATGACACGGGTGGCTTCGGAGATCGAGATGCCCGGCAGGGCGGTTGGCATGTAGAGAATGCTGCCCTCGTTCAGCGGCGGCATGAACTCGCTGCCGAGGCTGCGGTAGACGGGCACCGTGGCCGCCAGCGCCACAACGGCGCCGATCACCACGGGCCAGCGCCAGTGCACCGCGAACCGCACGATCGGCATGTAGGCAGCCTTGAGCCCCCGGTTCAGCCAGCTGTCGTCACCGCGAATGCGGCCCTTGATGAGCAGCACCGCCAGCGCCGGAATGAGCGTGACCGACAGCAGCGCGGCGAAGAACATCGAGTAGGTTTTCGTGTACGCCAGCGGCTTGAACAGCCGCCCTTCCGTGCCTTCCAGCGCGAACACCGGCACGAACGACACGGTGATGATGAGCAGCGAGAAGAAGATACTCGGCCCCACCTCCTGCATGGCCTCGATGATGGCCTGTGTTCGGGACTCGCCGGACAGGGATTCGCCCTGCAATCGCTTGTGGACGTTGTCGATGATGACGATGGCCGCGTCCACCATGGCGCCGATGGCCACCGCGATGCCGCCCAGCGACATGATGTTGGCGGTCAGCCCCTGGTAGAACATGGGGATGAACGACAGCAGAATCGCAACCGGTAGCGTGAGGATCGCCACGAACGCCGAGCGCACGTGCAGCAGGAACGCGCCGATGACAAGGGACACGATGAGCATCTCCTCGATCAGGGTGTTGCGCAGGGTCTCGATGGCCCGCTCGATCAAACTCGAACGGTCGTAGACCGGCACGATCTCCACCCCGGGCGGCAGACTGTCCCGCAGCACGTCGATGCGCGATTTCACACGGTCGATGACGTCGAGGGCGTTTTCGCCGTAGCGCATCACCACGATGCCGCCGACGGTCACGCCTTCGCCGTTCAGATCCGCCTGACCCCGGGCCATGGCCGGTCCCAGGCTCACGCTCGCCACATCGGCTACGCGGATTGGCACGCCGCCGTCACCGAGGCCGATCACGACTTTCTCCAGATCGCCGACCGACTTCACGTAGCCGCGGCCGCGGATGAACTGCTCGTGGCCGGCGACCTCGAGCACCCGGCCGCCGACGTCGTTGTTGGACTCCCGCACGGCCTCCATCACTTTGTCCAGCGGGATGTCGTACGACGCCAGCTTGTTGGGGTCGACGTTGATCTGGTATTCCTTGACGAAGCCGCCCACCGCCGCGACCTCGGCGACCCCCTCGACGGCTTCCAGCGCATAGCGGAGATTGAAGTCCTGCAGGCTTCTGAGATCTGCGAGGCTCTGATTGCCGCTCTTGTCGACCAGTGCGTACTGGTATACCCAGCCGACCCCGGTGGCGTCGGGACCGAGGGTAGGGCGCACGCCTTCCGGGAGCTTTGGCGTGGCCGAGTTCAGGTACTCCAGCACCCGAGAGCGGGCCCAGTACATGTCCGTGCCGTCCTCGAAGATCACATACACGAACGACAGGCCCATGAAGCTCTGTCCACGCACGAATTTCACGTTGGGCGCCGCCAGCAGGGTGGTGGTCAGCGGGTAGGTGATCTGGTCCTCCACCAGGTCGGGGCTGCGGCCCGTCCACTCGGTGAACACGATCACCTGTACGTCCGACAGGTCCGGAATGGCGTCCAGGGGCGCGCTCACCAGCGATCGGTAGCCCCAGGCAGCGGCGGCGATCACCAGCATGAACGTCAGCAGCCAGTTCCGCGCCGAGAAGGCGATCAGTTTTTCCAGGGGGCCGTGATTCGGCCCGTCACCGTGGGCGTTCACCATTGCTGAATCCCCGTCTTGAGGCGGGTCTCGGCCGCGATCAGGAAGTTGCCCGAGGTGACGACGGTGTCACCCATCGACAGGCCCTCGAGCACCTCGACGTAACCCTGGGCACGGCGGCCGGTTTTGATTCGAACCGGATTGAGCCGGCCGCCGCCGAGATCGACGAACACCACCCGGCTGTCGCCGGCGACGATGATGGCTTCCTCGGGGACGGTCAGGCGGTGGCCCAGGTCGGCCTCGAGCGCCACTTCGGCATACATGTCCGGTTTGAGCGTGCCTTCGGGATTGGCCAGGGAGAGCCGCACCCGGCCGGTGCGGCTGTCCCCTTGGAGGTAGGGGTACACATACTCTACCGTCGCTGGATAAGCCTGGCCCGGCAGATAGGGCAGCGTCACCGTGGCGGCCATGCCGGCCTGAACCAGCTCCAGGTCGGCTTCGAAGACTTCCGCGTCCACCCATACCGTGGAGAGATCCGCGATGGTTAGCAGCGTCTGCCCCTCGGGCGCGGCGCTGCCGTCGGCGATGTTGCGCTCCACCAGCGTGCCGGTGCGTGGGGCGTAGATGGGCACGTAGTCCTGAGGTACGCCTCGCGCTTCGAGAGCCTCGATCTCGCTCGGCGCCATGTCCCACAGGCGCAGCCGCTGGCGTGACGCGCGGATCACCGGATCGTCAGCGGCGCCGTCCCGGCGCCGCTTCAGGGTCTCCAGATACTCCTGCTGGGCGGCCAGCAGCTCCGGGCTGTACACGGTGAAGAGCACCTGGCCTTCCTTCACGGGCGTGCCCACGTAGTCGGCCTTCAGATCGCCGATGTAGCCGTCGAACTTGAGGCTGATGTGGGAGAGCAGCCGTTCGTCGTACGTTACCTCGCCCACGGCGCGAATCACTTTCGTCAGGTTGCGGTGGGTCGCCTCGCCGGTCTCGACGCCGATCATCTGGCGGCGCCGGTTGTCGATGGTGACGGCGTTGGCGGCATCGGCGGCCGCGGGGCCACCGCCCACGGGGGCACCGCCGGCCGCGATGGTGAGCCCTTCCCGGTCGGTCGCCAGGTCGAACTGCAGACGCTGGTCTTCCTGCCCCTCCGGATGGTCGATGGCGATGGTGAGCGGCCACTCGCCGCGCATGGAGAGGTTCATCGAGCCTTCGTACCGGCCCGGCGCCACCTGCTCGAGGTCGGCTGGCGCGCGCATGGCCGGCATGGCGCCCATGGCCGGCATCTGGGCGAACGCATCGACGTCGATGTCGGAGACCGGATTGCCGTCCTCGTCGCGGACCTCGAGGATCAGGCGGTTTTCACCCACCCGGGCGGTGCGCGGCTCGATGTCCGCGGCGATGACCAGGTCCCCCGCGCGGTAGCGCGGCATGCCGCCGGCGTCTGCGGAAGCAGCCGGCTGACTGGCGCCGTCGATCGGCGCGCCGCCGGCTGCGATGGGCATGTCCGCCCGGTCTGTGGCGAGATCGAACTGCAGGCGCACCGGCTGGCCGGCCGGGGACTCGAAGGTGAGGGTGAGCGGCCATTCGCCGCGCATGGAGAGATTCATCGTGCCTTCGTAACGGCCGGGCGCGCTTTCGACCAGGTCGGCGGGGGCGCGCATGGCCGGCATGGCGCCCATGGCGGGCATCTCCGCATAGGCTTCGATGGCGACGTCCGAGACCGGCTCGCCGTCGGGTGTGCGCAGCTCGACGACCAGGCGGTTGTCGCCGACCCGCGGCGTAGCTGGGTCGGTGGTGATGCCGACTTCCAGTCCGCCGGCGCGGTAACGTGACATGTCACTGGCGGATGCTGCTTCGGGTCCGGCGCCGTCGGACTCCGACCCGCTCAGGGTGAAGTAAATTGCGAGGCCCGCCAGGATCAGGACGGTGGTGACAATGCCGGTAATCAGAGATCGGCGGCTCATGGTTGTTCTCCTGCTGATGCAGATTCGGGCGAACCTGGAAGCAGGCCCGCGGCACGCTCGAGGTCGGCCAGGCGCGCAGCGTAGTCGGCCCGCGTGCGGGCCAGCGCCAGATCTGTGGCGAGCTTGCGTTGCTCTGCGGTGATGACATTGAGGAAGGCGCCGGTGCCGCTCTGGTAGTCGGCGATGGCGGCGTTCAGGTATTCGGCGGCCAGCGGTACCAGCTTGTTTTCATAAAGCTGCACCGACTGCCGCGCCTCGACCACCTCGGCCCGGGCCTGAGCCAGGTCCGCCAGCAGCTCGGCCCGGCGTTCGGTGAGCGCCCACTGAGCTTCGCTGGTGTCGGCGCGGGCGGCGTCGAGCTCGGCCCGGCGCTTGCCGCGATCGAGAGGCACGTTGATGGTGACCCCGAGGATCGGCCGCTTGTCCGGATCGTCCCAGAGGCTGTTGTAGCCGATGCCCACCTGGAAGTCGGGGTAGAAGGCCTTTTCCGCCAGCTCGGCGCGGCTCTGATTCGCCGCGACGCGCGCATCGAGACGCTCGAGCTCCGGATGGCGCGACAGGGCGAGACGTTTGACGGTCTCGTATGCCGGTGGCGCTGCTGGAGGGCCCATCGGGGCAGCTCGCGGCAGCGGCGTGTGCGGCGGGCGGTTCAGCAGCGCATTGATCCGGGCCTGCACCGTGGCCTGCAGCTGGCGCAGGCGCAGCTCCTCGTTGTCCAGATCGGTGCGCTCCACCTCCGCCTGCAGCACGTCCTGTCGCAGCGCGCGGCCGGCCGCGTAGCGGGTTTCGGCGGTGGCGATCAGCTCGTCGAGCAGCGCCTGGGTCTCGTGATGAATGACCAGAGCCTCGTGGACGAACCGCCACTGGGCGTGGGCCGAGCGGGTCTGCGCGACGACTTCGAGCTCGAGTGACTCGACATCCCCCCCGGCGGCAGCCGCCTCGTAGCGCGCCACGGCCTCGCGCGCGTCGAGCGTCCCCGGCCAGGGAAAGCGCTGGGAGAACTCGACGCGCTGGTTCAGGCGGTTCGTGCCTGCCGTCCGTGGGGCGGTCGCGTAGCTGAGCATCGGGTCGTCCAGGGAGCCCGCCGGCTCAATGCGATAGGTGGCAGCTTCAGCCGCGGCCCGCAGCGAAGCCAGGCCGGGATTGGCTTCGAGAACCTGCTCGACCAACTCCACTTCGGTAATCGTGGCTTCCTGAACGGTGGCTGCACCGGCCGCCGAGGCCGATGGAGCCGCGGCAGTGGCCCACGACGTCCACGTGGCGAGGACGACGGCACCGAGCGGCGCGCAATGCCGCGTAATAGGGGGGCTCTGCACGAGCAAATCTCCTCTTCTTGGTGACATACCGTTCGCCGCACCGGTTCAGCCGGCGCGGACACAGCAGCGGGAAGAGGAGGGTTTTAGATTCTGAGGCGCTCGGTGCGCAGGTAGAGTTTCGAGCCGTCGGGGACCGCGACGGCTGCGGGCTGCGAATCAGGTGTGCGATAGGATGGCCCAGGCGGAACCGGCAGGTTGTACGCAAACAGGATCGGGGCTGAGGGATCGGGGTCTGGGCGATCGGACGGAGGCTTGGCAACAAATGCGTCAGCCTCGGGGTCATGGCTGATTTCCACCGCGCTGTCGCAACAGCCGACTGAGTCGGCTCGAGGTGCGATGTGGCAGGGCGGTCGGTCGCAATCCTGCCCAGCCTCAGCCTCTCTGCTTGCGCCCGCCATCTCATCGCAGCAGCACGTCTCCTGCCGCGGCACCTCCATCATGTCACACAGCAACACCGTCTGCGCCTGCAGCGGGCCAGCGGCCAGCAGCAGCAGGAGGAGGGAGCGGAACAGAGATGGACGGGGAATCATGAGTGGTCGTATACCATGTGCACGATCATTTGTCATTGCGGAACGAAGGTCCGGTTGCGGCAGCGCCTCAGCCGGCTGCCGTCACCTCCAAGTGTTTCGACCAACGCGAGTCTGCAACGTTCCAACGCTCAGGCGCTACCGCCATCGCCAGCCTGGCACGCGACGCTGCCGGCAGATCCTACATGCGCGGATTGCCGCTACCTGCAGGAACCGTTCGCGCGAGCGGCCCATAGCCTCGGCACGACGCGAATATAGGCGAGTTCCGCCAGAAGCTCGACGAAGGTCTGCGTGACGACGACGGCGGCGACCAGGCCACCGTCAACTGGGGCGGCGAGCGCCAGCGGCAACACGACCAGCGAATTGCGGGTACTCGCGCTGAACACCAGTGCGCGGCCGGCGCCCGCGTCCAGGCGGAAGATGCGAGCGATCAGCCAGCCGATGATGGGCGCCGCAACCACGTAGGCAATGTAGACCGGCACGACGCCCAGCACGTCGCCCAGGGCATTCCTTATCCGGGGCACCTCGGCACCCATCACCAGAAACAGCGTCAACGCCATCAGCGGCACTGGTGCCCACGCCACGGTTTCCGTGAAGCGCTCGCCCGAAGCGTGGCGACCGGCCCAGAGTTCCGTCAGCCAGGCCAGAACCAACGGGACCGCGATCAGCCAGAGAAAAGCCTCGACGAACGGCCCGGGCCGCAGCAGGGCCGCACTGGCCGTTCCCAGGAACAACCAGAGATAGAGCGGCAGCAAGAGGATCTGCACGATGAGAAGGGTCGGCGTGGCGGCGAGCACGAGACGCGCGTTGCCGCGACCCATATGGGTGAACACGACAACGTAGTCGATGCACGGGGTGAGGAGAACCAGGAGCACGCCGAGCTGCACGGGCGGCCGGGACGGCGCCAGCTGAAACAGCGCCCAGACCAGCAGCGGCAGCGCGATGAAGTTCGCCGCCAGCAGCGCCGTAAGAAAGCGTCGGTTCGCCAGCGCGCCGCGGAAATCGGCCAGCGGGACTTGCAGGAACGTCGTGTAGATGAGCGCGGCCAGCACGGGCGTGATGGCGTGCTCGAGTGGCAGCCCCGCCACCGGCGTCAGGGTGCCGGCCGCAATGCCGAGGCAGGTCGCAACCAGGTAGATGGTGATCTGGTGCGTCTCCATCCAGCCGCGCATACCCCTCATATTCGCGGTCCCACCCACGCCGCCCACGCGCTGCAGTCAGTTGGTTTCGGCTGGCAGCCCCGCGTCGACCCTGGCGCAATGTACGGCGATAGCCGTATCGCGATCCGGAATCTGTCGCGGCGCCATTGACTGGATCAGGACGCGAGCGCCTCCAATATCGGACATTCGGGAACCGCATCGCCGGAGCATTGTGCGGCGGTGCGCGACAGAACGGATTCAATTCGCTTCAGGTCTGCGATCTTGGCTCGCACGTCCTGCAGATGCGCGTCCGTGCGTTGCTTCACCTCCGCGCAGGTCTGCGTGCCGCCGTCGACGAGGTGGAGCAATCCCCGAACCTCGTCGAGGGAGAAGCCGAGCTCGCGGGCCCGAAGGATAAAACGGAGGCGCGATTCATGGGTGTTGGCGTAAACCCGGTGGCCGGCGGCGGTGCGCGGTGGATCGGGCATCATGCCGATCTTTTCGTAATAGCGGATGGTTTCGAGGTTGCAGCCGGTGCGCCGGGCCAGCTCGGCCCGGCGCAACCCCCTCTCGGGGATGCGATCTGTCATGACTGAAAAAGCCTCTTGAATCTGTAGTTGGTACAGACGTTAACGTACCACCTGTCTGGAATCGAGGGCTGATTCATATGAGCGAAACGACGACGAGGACGCGGGCCACGGAAGCATCGCAGACGCCCGCCGGCCGCCGGAACGGCTGGCTTGCCGCCGGCGGCGTGATCGGCGCGATCGTGGCCTCTTCCTGCTGCATCGTGCCCCTGCTGCTCGTCACAGCAGGCGTTTCCGGCGCCTGGATCGGCAGTCTGACGGCGCTCGAGCCCTACAAACCCTGGTTCGTGGCGGTGACTCTGGCGTTCATCGGGCTCGGCTTCTGGCAGGTCTACTTCAGAGCCAGACCGGCATGTGCCGAGGATTCCTACTGCGCGCGGCCGCAATCATCCCTGATTACCCAATCGCTTCTGTGGATCGCCACGGCACTGGTGGCCCTGGCATTGACCATCGACTGGTGGGCTCCGCTCTTCTACTGATACCCAGGAGACATATCCGTGAAGCGTTCCACTGTCGCCACCATGTTGTTGAGAGAGGTTTCCATGAAAAGACTCATTGCTCTGATCGCACTTGCGGCGACGTTCTCCACACCTGCATGGGCCGAGACCCAGACGGTCACCCTGTCGGTACCCGGCATGACCTGCGCCACCTGCCCGATCACCGTCAAGCTGGCGTTGTCGCGAGTGGACGGCGTCGAATCGGTGGCGGTGGATTTCGCTCAGAAGCAAGCCAAGGTCGTCTTCGATGATGCCACAACCACAGTGCACGCTCTGACAGAGGCGACCGCGAATGCCGGCTTTCCCTCCTCGGTCCAGTCGTCGGGAGAATCTTCATGACGCAGATCTTTCGATGGATCATGCGCATCGGCGACAAAGCCGGCTCGCTGGGTGCTGTCGTCTCCGCCATGGGTTGCGCCATGTGCTTTCCGGCCATCGCCAGCCTCGGCGCCGCGATCGGCCTCGGCTTTCTAGCCCAATGGGAAGGGCTGTTCATCAATACGTTGCTGCCATTGTTCGCCTGGATGGTCCTGGTGCTCAACGCACTGGGCTGGTTCAGCCACCGTCAATGGCATCGCAGCCTGCTGGGGATGATCGGCCCGACGCTGTTGCTGCTGTCGCTGTATCCCTGGTTCCAGTACGGCTGGAGCACCTATGTCACCTATTCCGCGTTGGCGCTGATGGTGGCGGTGTCGGTATGGGACTTGGTTTCGCCAGTCAACCGGCACTGCGCACCAGACGCCTGCGACGTCCCGGCAGGTCAAGCCGGCTATCCGTCGCAACGTAAGCAGTAGGACGTCATGATGTGCAATAAGGAGTATCGCCATGCAACGCACCCTCGCCATTGACGGCATGACCTGTGAGCACTGCGCCCGCACGGTCGAAGCCGCGCTCAATGCACTGCCCGGCGTGCGCGCCGACGTGTCCTATGCCGCGCGCCGCGCCCAGGTCGATCTGGCCGATGGTACGGACGATGCCGCGCTGATTGAGGCCGTCCGCGCCAAAGGCTACGACGCCCGGACTCTGGATGACGACCAGGCTCCCGCCGAGCCCGCGACGGCAGTGGGCGGCGACGGTGAGGGGCTGCATATCGCCATCATCGGCAGCGGCGGCGGCGCCTTCGCAGCCGCCATCCGCGCCGCCGAGGCCGGCGCCCGCGTGACCATGATCGAGTCCGGCGAGGTGATCGGCGGCACCTGCGTCAACGTCGGCTGCGTGCCCTCCAAGATCCAGATCCGCGCGGCCCAGCTCGCCCAATATCAACGGGAAAACCCCTTCAAAGGTCTGGCCGACCACGCGCCGGCCATCGACCGGCCGCAGATCGCGGCCCAGCAGCACAGCCGGGTCGCCGAGTTGCGCCAGGCCAAGTACCAGAAGATCCTTGACGACAATCCGGGCATCGACATGATCCGCGGCCGCGCCCGCTTCGAAGACGCCAATAGCTTACTCGTCGACCTGCAGGGCGGCGGGCAGAAGCGAATCACCGCTGATCGTGTACTGATCGCCACCGGCGCCTCGCCCATGATCCCGCCGATCCCGGGGCTGGCGGACACGCCCTACTGGACCTCGGACGAGGCAGTGTTCAGCAACGAGACGCCCGAACACCTGCTCGTCATTGGCTCCTCGGTGGTGGCGGTCGAGCAGGCCCAGGCGTTTCGCCGGTTAGGCTCGAAGGTGACGATCCTGGCCCGCAGCACCCTGCTGTCGAGCGAGGACCCGGACCTGGGCGCGGGGCTCACCGACGCCTTCCGGCGGGCCGAAGGCATCGACGTGCGTGAGCACACCCAGGCCAGCGCGGTCCGCTACGAGCCGGGCCGGTTCGTCCTCGAGACCCAGGACGGCCCGATCCATGGCGACCGGCTGCTCATTGCCACGGGTCGCGCGCCAAACACCCGGGACCTTGGGCTGGAACAGATCGGTGCCGAGACCGACGAGCGCGGCGGCGTCAAAGTGGACGAACACCTGCGCACCAGCGTCGAGCACATCTACGCCACCGGCGACTGCACCGATCTGCCGCAGCTCGTCTACGTGGCCGCCGCGGGCGGCACCCGCGCGGCCGTGAACATGACCGGCGGCGACGCCAGGCTGGACCTTTCCGCCATGCCGGCGGTGATATTCACCGAGCCGCAGGTGGCCACCGTAGGACTGGACGAAGGCCAGGCGCGGGTACGCGGCATCGAGACCGAGTCGCGCACGCTGCCGCTGGAGCACGTCCCGCGGGCGCTGGCCAATTTCGAGACCCGCGGCTTCGTCAAGCTGGTCACCGAGGCCGGCAGCCATCGTCTTCTGGGCGCGCAGATACTCGCCGCCGAGGCCGGCGAGATGATTCAGACCGCGGCGCTGGCCGTGCACAACGGCATGACCGTCGAGGCCCTGGGTGATCTGCTGTTCCCGTATCTGGTGCATGTCGAGGCGCTCAAGCTCTGCGCCCAGACCTTCACTAAGGACGTCGAACAGCTGTCCTGCTGCGCCGGGTGAGGCGACGTGTCCAAGTCCGAAACCTACACTATCGCTGCCGCAGCCGAGCAGTCCGGCCTGACGCCACACGAGGTGCGGAACTATCTCGAGATGCGTCTGGTGCGTCCCTGCGCCCGGAGCGGCGGCGAAGATCGCGCGCATTGCCGGACGCGACGCAGGCCATCGGCCGGATCGCTGGCGCGATGGAACACCAGGGCACCCGCGAGTACTTTTCCGACCCCTGAGCCGGTGCAGACGAGACGAGGGATAAGCGATGCCCGACAAAGCGTATGACTTGGTCGTGGTCGGCACCGGCACCGGCACCGCCGCCAGCGTCACAGCGTTCGGCTGTCGCAAGGCAGGTTGGTCTGTGGCCATCGTCGACCATCGTCCTTATGGCGGTACGTGCGCGCTGCGGCAGCGTGGCACAGTCGCCGCGCCCCGTTTACCGTTTCGGACGCCACTTCTGGATGCGATGGTTGAGAAGGTCGGTGACGAACACGCTGCCGTCGTCAGCGACAGCGACGGCCATGGCATGGCGGAACTGGCCCGAACCGTCACCGGTTTCACCGAAACTGGTCAGGAAGGTGCCGTCGGGCGCGAACTTCTGGACACGGTCGTTGTAGAAATCAGCGACGAACAGGTCTCCGTCGGCACCGAAGGCGATCGACGTCACTGTCGTGAACCAGCCGTTGAACGGGCCGTAGATGCCGCGCGCGAACGGGCCGCCCCATTTGCGGAGGAAAGTCCCATCCGGAGTGAACACCTGAATGCGATTCCCATAGCCGTCGGCCATGTAGATGTTTCCCCTCGGGCCGAGCGCCACGTCGGTCGGGTAGTAGAACTCGCCCAAGGCATGGCTCGTCTAGCCCGTCGTCCCCCACTGGCGGATGAAAGCGCCCCTGGCATCCAGGTGCAGCACCCGCTGACGGTAGAAGTCGGCAACGTAGAGCTCACCATCGTTGTTGACCGCGACCCCACCGGGCGCGCTGAGCTCGACCAGTTCCTCGCCGGATCCGCCGATCACGCGCTTCGGTGCGCCGTCGAGCCCGAACACCTGGATGCGATCGTTGAAGTATTCCGGCACATAGAGTTCGCCGTCGCGGATCGTGAGATTCATCGGCCGGCCGAGCTCGCCGGGGGCATCACCCGGGCGACCGAACTGTCGTTTGAAGTTGCCGTCGAGATCGAACACCTGAATTCGGCCGTTGCGTGAATCGGCCACGAACACCTCGTCGTTCGCGACTGCAATGCCGGTGGGGTCGTTGAACCGGCCCGGGGCCGATCCATTCTTCCCCCATGCCATGGCGAACTCGTACCCTGGTCCCTTGGCCGACGGTGCGAACGCCAGCCAGCCCACCACGAACAGGACGGCGAGACCGGCGATGATGATGCCGGCGATTCGAAGGATGGTGTTGCGCATTCTCTTCATGGCTGAGCGAGGCATTGTCAGAACCCGAAATTGACCCGAAAGCCGGCCAGCACGGTGAAGTCGTCCTCCTGTGCCGCGCCGTTCAGGTCCTGAACCACCGGAATCTGCACAATGGCCTCTACCACCCATCGCTTGGTGATGTACTGGAGGCCGGGTGAGAGGTGAAGCGACGTACCGCCGGAGTCGCCGTCTTCGATGCCATTAATCTCGTTTTCGTCACGGTGGAGCAGATTCGCCTCGATCACTCCGTACAGGAAGCCGGGCACGCCGGCACCGAGTTCGCGTGGCCACTGTCGATACTGCAACGAGCCATCGAGCCGCAGCTCGTCGCCGAACTCGAAGCCGTTCTTGTAGCTGATCTGCGCGTCGACCTGATAGTCGAGGGTCTGGTACGTTGCGACCGTGCCCACGAAAGGATCCCACGAGCCGGACCCGGACTGCAGCGGCTGTGGCAAGCGACCGAGGCCGTCGCGCTCGTCGTCATCGCCGGTGGGCAGTTCGACGCCGGCAAATGGCGCGATCCGGAAGGTACGCCCGGGCGCGTCGTCGTGAAAGGCCGTATAGCGGCCGAACAGCCGGGCGTCGCCGACCCCGTTGCTGTCGCGCGTGACCCGCTGCCCAGCCGGGCTTGTCAGGTCGAGCTGCTTGTCCAGGTATGGCACAGCTCCGAACACTGCAAGATCGCTATTGATGCCGTAGCCGAGCACCGAGACGGCGCCGAGAACGTCCAGCTCGCGATCGGTCGGGGCCGGGTCGTCGCTGGCCTTCCGGTAGAGAAACTGCTCGCGGAACACGAACTGATCTTTGGCCACCGGAAGCGCCGTATTGAAGGTTTGCGGTGCGGCTTCGGCTTTGCCGGGAGCTGCCGTCAGGACGGCCATGCCGATTACAAAGACAGCTGCGCGATTCTGGATAGTTTGCACGCATGTCATTCGCTACCGCCTGAAGATTCCCGTTCGAACCCGTTGAGGGTGAAACCGGCTTCCTCGACCGCTCGTTTGGCCGTCGCTTCATCCAGCGTCGCGCCTTCCTTCATGGCGACAACGACGGCACCTTCCTTGATGTGCGTCTCCAGGCGTTCGACGCCCTCGATGCGGTTCAATCGCTTCTCGATACCGTAGGCGCAGAACGGGCAGGCCAGCCCGGCCACCTCGAGACGATACGTGGATCCATCAGCGGGCGCCGCGGTGGCGATCCCGCCAGCGAGCAGCAACACCAGGCCTGTGCGTTTCAGATGAGCCATCACTACCATCACTCCATCGTTGCTGTTTTCAATGCAAATCGTATCGTCTGGCTTCAAACGGTAAACACCTTCGCAAACCAGTCGGCGAATATGGCCAGCGCAAGCATCCAGACCCCCACCAGCATCACGAGATAGCCGGAGAACTTCTTGATTGCGGGGGCGCGGGCTTTGAGCCTGGAGGCTACTCTCTCCTCTGCCGTGGCCACGGCCAGAACGGCGGAGAACGTCAGTGCGACCAGCGTGACGCCCGCCATGGCGAATGCCGCCGAGGCGGCGGCGAAGCCCCCGGTCGAGAATGCGTGCCCGGCCAGACCGACCAGGATCGGCCCGGTTCATCCGAAGCCGGCGAGCAGATAGCTGAAGCCGAAGATGCCGTAGCTCAAGGTGGGGTGCCGTTCGCGCTGACGGTGCTCCGTGCGCAGCAAAGGCGCGCGCAGCGAAGCGACCTTGACCATGGGGAGCTTCAGACGCCCCAGCAGATTCAGGCCCATGAGAACCAGGAAAGCGCCTACCGCCAGACGCAGAAGCCGCCCCGCCGTGCTGGTGAAGGTGAAGTCGCCGATCAGAGCCTGAGCGCCGAGCCCGATGGCGGCACCGACTGCCAACACGAAAATTAGCGCCCCTGCAGACATGCCGGCGGCGAACCGCAGTGGTCTGGCCAGGCCGCCAGGCTGCGGCGTGACGTCGCGCGCCAGCAGCGTCAGCAGCAGGGAAAATGCGCACGGTGAGAAGAAGGCGGCGACGCCGGCGGCGACGGCGAGCAGCAGCAGGGGCACGCCCTGAGACGCCTCCAGCTCGAAACGCGGGTACAACTCGTACGCGCCGTAGCCGATGAGGCCGAATGCCAGGAGAGCAAGCGCCAGCAGCACGAATCCTGCCGTGGGTGATGGCGTGGGTCGCGATGGCGAGGACTCGTGGGTCGTGAAGCCGGCGTCTTCGATGGTCTTCCTCGCTTCGTCCTGCTGATCGCCATGTTCAGAGGCGACGACCACGGTTGCGCGGGGCCGGGAGACTGCCTCCAGGCGCACTCCCGGCGTCTGCTCGACGATATCGTGCAGACGCTGCACGCAATGCTCGCACTCGAGCCCGTCGACTTCGATGAGAATTCTCTGGTTGGTCATGTTTCACCGTGACTGATGTGATCGAAGGCTATCGTCCGTACCGTGGTACGGAGTCAAGGTCTCACGCTGTGACCATGACCAAAGCCGTCGCGTCCAGGCAGGCTTATCAAGACAGTGGAGTTGACTCCGTACCATAGTACGGAGCCTAGAATTTGGCGGATGCTGCAGAGGATTGTCGATGAACCGATCAGCCGGAAGCCGGAGAAGCCTTGCGAAACGAGCCGCATTTGGCGGGCTGGTAGGCCTATGGAGCCTGGCTACGGCGCCGGCATTCGGAGCCGGCCACGGCCCTGCCTTCGCGCTCGCGACGCCTACGCTGGGTGAAGGCACTTGGAGCAGCGACACGTCGGTCATGAACCTCACGACTGACGAGGGCAAAGCCTACATGATCCGTGAGATGCTCGCTTACGGCATCACGGAGGATCTGACCGCGAGCCTGTCGGTACCCCTGGCGCCGGGAGCCGACGGGCTCAAACTCGACAATCCGCCCCGCACCCGCGGTCAGGCCATGATGGGCGGATTCGGAGAGGTGGAGGGGGGATTGTGGTGGCGCTTTCACAAGCAGTATCCGGGCGCAGGACAGCGATACGAAAGCACCTTCTATATCAACGCCTCGGTACCCACCGATGACACCCGCGGCGGGGTGGGTGTGGGTCCTTCGCTGACCGCGGCTGTCGCGACCGGGTATGCATCGCGCACCTGGTACTGGTGGGGTGCGGCGGGGTATCAGCGCTATTTCGAGCGCGGCGATGACCGGCTCGGCGATCTGCCCTACGTGAGCGCTGCCATCGGCTATCGGCCGCCGGTTTTTCAGCAGGACTATCCCAAGCCCGACTTCCGGATCTTTTTGGAAGCGCTGGCCGAATTTCCCGGGCGCGACGAGCGGGATGGGCAGAAACTGGCGAACAGCGGCGGCACCGTGGTCCTGCTAGGACCTTCCGTGCTCGGGCTGTTCGGAAAGTACGGGATAGAACTCGGCGCGATGTTTCCGGTCCATGAGGATCTGAATGGCGATCAGCCGGAAGAGACGGTTCGGGTGACCTTGGACTTTACGGTCTGGTTTTGAATATAAAACATATCGAGCGAGGTGGTTTCATGAATGCACTGAATGCGTTGCCCCCGGTACGCCGGGGAGCACTGGGTTTTCTGCTGCTGTTCTCTGCTGGCCTGGCGCCAGCCTCAGCGGATGCGTCCATTCGATTCGTGCAACAGGAGATCCGCGGCATGGATTGTGCGCCGTGTGCCTACGGCATGCAGAAGAGCCTGTTGAAGCTCTCCGGAGTGCAGAACGTGCAGGTGAGCCTGAACGACGCGATGGGAACACTCATCCTGGCGCCGGGTAACGACGTCACGTTCGAGCAGATCCGGGACGTCGTGCGGGATGGCGGCTTCAAGCCCATGGCGGCGACCGCCCGCATCGCCGGCACGCTGAAACGCGACCGCGACCTGTGGACGCTGACCACGCAAGACGGGCGTCAGTACCGGCTGGACGTCGGCACCAGTGCGAGTGATCGACTGCAGGCGCTGTCCGGTGCGCGCCAGGTTCTCGCGACGGTACAGGTGCCTGCCGACGCAGAGCCGGTGGGCCACCTGCGCGTCGAGGATGTGTCCGAGCTGACCGAGTGATTGCAACGCTGTTCCGTGAGCCTTCGACGGTGGCGACCGCGCCACGGCCCAGCATGCGGCGGGAGCGCTGTCCCGCATGAGCCGAAGGACATCGGTGGCGGCGATCGGACTGGCAGTGATGCTGGTGTTGCTCGGCGCGGCCTATTTGGCTGTCGGGTGGGGGCTGGGAACGTCGGCACAGTCGGGTGAGTACCGTCTGGCAGGATACTGGACCCAAGCCAGCGGGGTGCCGCTGAATCAACCGTACGCGATCGCCGTTGACCCAGGGACCGGCAACGTCGTGGTCACCGACGCGGCCAACCAGCGGGTCGTGGTATTCGATACCATGGGTCGAGTCGTTCGAACGTTTGGTGCCGCCGGTGAGGGTCCCGGACAGTTCGCGTTGCCCACCGGGGTGGCTGTCGGACCTGGCGGGCACGTTTATGTGGCCGACTACAACCAGGACCGCATCCAAAAGTTCACGCCAACGGGCGAGTACCTGCTCGAGTGGGGCGGCTTCGGCACCGGCGAGAGCGAGTTCGACAGTCCGAACGGCCTGGCCGTGGACGCCGTCGGCAACGTCTATGTCGCTGATTTCTACAACAAGGTCGTCAAGGTTTTCAGCGGGAATGGCGAGTTCCTGTGTCGTGTCGGCCAGCCAGGACACTGGCAACTCGGTGCGCTGGACTATCCGACCGATGTCGACGTGGCCGAAGATGGCCGGATTCTGGTCGCCGACGCGTACAACTATCGGGTGCAGCTCTTCGAGCCGAACGCCGCCCCATCGGACGCGTGGGGCTGGCACGTGCTGTGGCTCTGGCCGTTGCCGTCCCGCGGCACTGCTGGTTTCGGGGAAGCCACCAGCGCGACCTTCGGCGCCGGATCCGGCCGAATTCACGTCGCCGACGCCCGCAACTACCGGGTCGCCATGCTCGACGCGGGCGGTCGCTTCGTCACCGACTACGTGCTCTCGCACCGCCGGAGCGGTCCGTTCTCGCCCATGCAGGTGGCCGCGTCGCCGGACGGGCGGCAGGTCTATGCCACCGACCTCGCCAACGACCGCGTGGTGGTCCTGAGCGTCGCGGAAGAATCTGCAACCGATTGATCCGGGCGGCTACGCGTGATCCTCGCTGCGCCGCATTGCCCGCAGAATCGAACAGCGGCGCAGCCCACCGCGCCCCGGGCATTGCCGGATCAGGTCCTCCAGCGCGGTCTTGATCTCGGTCAGGCGCTCGATCTTCCGGTTCACCTCCGCGAGCTTGTCGCTGGCCTGCGCCCGCACCGCCCCGCAGTCTCCGCCATGGCTCTGCAACGACATCAGGTCCTGAATTTCGCGCAGCGAGAAGCCGAGCTGCTGAGCCTCCCGAACGAAACGAATCTGCTCGATGGTCTCTTGCGGGTACTGTCGAACGCCGCGCCCGGCTTTCGGCCTGGGGGGCTGGGGGACGATGCCCTGGCGCTCGTAATAGCGGATGGTCTCGACGCCGACCCCGGCGGCTTTGGCGGCTTCTCCGATACGCATTGCATATCCTCGTTTGCAGCAGTATCCGGACCTTCCCGCTCCGCCGAATGCGCAGTCCTCGTCCTGGAGCCGGGGAGAGGGGCGCCCGCGGATCGAGGCCAATGAACGGTGGGGAGCGAGCGTTGTATCATACCGACATCGTCTCGGGAGCAGCAGATCGTGTGCTGGTTCAGGACATCCGAGACGTCAGGCAGCCATGCCGAGTTCGGCAAGGTACTCGTCAGGGGTCATGAGGTCCAGGCTCTGGTGTGGCCGGAAACCGTTATGGTTGTAAGCGCCGAACGAACCCCGTTCTTCATTGCTGCGAGGCATGCGCAGAATTCCGGTCCCGATAGGTGCCGGAGTCGAGACATGCCGAAGCAGCGCCGCAACCCCAAGCAGTGGCAGGCGATCCTCGCCGACTACGAGCGTAGCGGGCTGAGCGCCGAGGCGCTGTTCGTGTTCTGGTCGAGGCGCCGGTGCTCGAGCTCTCGGAGGCCCAGCTCAACCTTCGATATCCTCAGAATGGGTGCCCGACCAACGACTCAGTTATGGCGTGTGACGGCCTGTCGCGATATACTTGTCGGCCATGGATGCCGCGTCGCTCTCTGCTGAGAATACGAAGCTCCGGGAGGAGAACGAGACTCTCACCCGCCGCGTCCAGGAGCACTTGGAAGCGCTCCGCCTCCAGATCCACCGCCAGTATGCGGCCTCCAGCGAGCAGACTCCTTCGGGGCAGACGCAGCTGTTCGACGAAGCAGCGAAAAACCCGATCCGGAGCCGGACACGACGGGCTGACGCCGCTCAGAACCTGGCGCTTCGCCGTCGCAACCTTCCTCGGCATTATTCCAGCGAGCCTTCTGCTCGCGCATTTTGGCGACGAGTTCGCTTCCGGCAACTTGTGGCGCGCCGGCGTCACCGTCCTGGTGCTCGGCCGTCGGATGGAATGTTTTCTCGGCGCGCTACCGATCGGCGTTGAAGAACTTGTTGGACCCCGGACGGGTGTCAGCCGTGACGGCGCGGGAGGCCGCCAACCGTACTCGGTCACAGGAAAGCTTGCGGAAAGGAGAGACACGATGATGGAAGTAGATGAGGGAATGTAAGGCATGTGAACCATGGGTCCACACCGGATTCTGATCCCGTTGTTCGTGGGCTTTTAATGTCCATGTCGAAATGCAAAGATCTTCCACCGTTGGATTGGCTACCAAGATGCTCAGCGAGCAAGGGAGATCAGTGAATGCGAGAGGTCGGGGTCTTTGCGGCGTTGTTCTTCGGAATGGCTGTCTTCGGGAGCGGAACGCCGACGGCCAAGGTCGTGACTGACGGGTTTCCAATTTTCCTGGCGCCGTTCCTGCGGCTGTCGCTGGCGGCCCTGCTCACCACGCCGCTACTGATTGTCTACCGACGCGAGCTGCGCAGCATCAGCCGCCGCGACTGGCTGCTGATCGGGGGAATCGGCGCCATCGGTCTCGTCGCCTTTAGCCTGTTTTTGCTCAGCGGCATGACTCTCGTCAGCGGGGTCATTGGCGCCGTGGTGATGAGCAGTAGCCCCGCCGCCGTCGCCCTGGGCGCAGCCTGGTTCCTGGGAGAAGAACTTGGTCCGGCCAAGATCGCGGCGGTCGGCCTGTCGATCGCCGGGGTCGTTATCATCAACACTTGGAGCGCCGAATTGGGGAGTCAGGGCGTCTGGGGGTCGGTCATCGGCAGTCTGCTCGTGCTAGGGGCAGTGGCCAGCGCGACGGCCTACTCCCTCTTCGCCAAGCGCGTCACCAAGGAGGTGCGGCCGGTCCTGCTGATTCCGCTGGCAGCTTGGACCGCGGCGGTCCTTTTCGCGGGGCCCGGCCTCTATCAGGCCGCGCAGTTCGACTTCGCAGCCCCCGGCACCGAGCAGTGGATCGCTCTCGCCTGGTGGGGAGTCGGTCCCTTCGGGATTGGCACGATGCTGTGGTTCTACGGCCTCAAGTCGGTCCAGGCGAGCACGGCGTCGGGCTTCATGGGCGTTATGCCGGCCAGCGGTCTGCTAGTCTCGTACGTCTGGCTCGGCGAGGCCTTCCACTGGGTCCACCTTGTCGGATTCGCCCTGGTGCTCGCGGCGATCGCCCTGGTGGCCTGGGCCCACCGCCGTGGCGAAGCTACCGCCGCGGCCGAGGGACGGGCGTTCCAGGGCTGCACTGCCTATCCGTGCTGACGGCGCAGACCGTCTCGACAAGCAGCCTTGGCTGAACGATCTGTGATAACGCGATTCTCGTCTCACTCGGGACGGCGTATATCGTCCTGGCGATCCGTTCGCAGAGCCGTCCACATCCTGCGCGCCTGTCCGGAGCGGCGGCATCCTCCGGGTCTTGGTCCCCGCCACTCCGCATGCTCCATTAGGGCCAGCCTTGCGACACCGCCAGAAAGCGCCGGGCGTTGTGGGCCGTCGCACTCGAGTAAGGATCCGGCCGACCATGGACACGCTGAACTCGACGCCATGCTTACGCTGAAGGACCTTCGAGATCGGCAGTTTTCCCCACGCCGGAAAGCGCCGCTGCAGCTGCCAGACGAGCTTTTCGTCATGCTTGCGCCACTCCGGGCTCCGGTGCCGTTGCTGATGCTGTTGTACGCGTTCGGAGGGCCGCTGTGGCTGCCTCTGGCGGCGGTCATCAGCGGATTGAGTGTTGCGTCGGTTCTGACCCTGGCATTCGTCCCGGCACTCTATTGGCTGATGAACCCGGCCCAGACGCCGGTTGAAACCGAAGATGCGGTTCGCGCATGGCTAGAAGCATGGACTGGATCGAGGGGTGAAACCGCACATCATCTCGGTCCGGCCTCCCGTGGCTCGAGCCCCACCCCTCGCTCGGGTGCACGCTCCAGTAGTCTGCCCTTCCAGAGGTAATAGATCACCGGGATGACGAGCAAGGTCAGGATCGTCACGCTCACCATTCCGCCTACCATGGGCGCGGCGATACGCCTCATGACTTCCGAGCCGGTGCCGCCGCCCAGCATGATCGGCAAAAGACCCGCGATGATGACCGTCACCGTCATGATGATGGGGCGCACGCGCAGCAACGCGCCGTTGACGACGGCCTCGCGCAGGTCTTCCCGGGTTACGGGTGAGTCCGAGCCTGCTTTCGCCTGCTGTACATGCCGCAGTGCCTGGTCCAGATAGACGATCATCAGCACACCAATCTCCACTGCCACACCAGCGAGCGCAATGAATCCGGCGCCGACCGCGACCGATTGGTTGTAGCCGAGCAGATACAGCAGCCAGTAGCCGCCTACCAGCGACAGCGGCAGGGTGCCCAGGATGATCAGTACCGAGACGACGTTCTTGAAGTTCATGAACAGGAGCAGGACGATGATGCCGATAGCGGCAGGAACGACGACCCGTAGCCGTTCCGCGGCGCGCTGCATGTACTGGTACTGACCGGACCAGCTCAGGGAATAACCCGGCGGCAGGTCCACGTTTTCCTCGACGGCCTGCTGTGCATCTTCCACGTACCCGCCGAGGTCCTCACCGATCACGTCGATGTAGATCCAGCCGTTCAGGCGGGCATCTTCCGTGCGAATGACGCCAGGACCGGTCTCGACGCGCAGGTCGGCGACTGCATCGAGGGGTATCTGGTCTCCGCCCGGCGTGATGACGTTCAGCGTGCGGAGGTCGTCCAGGGACTCACGCACGTCGCGCGGGTAGCGCAGGTTGATGGGGTAACGCTCGAGCCCCTCCACGCTTTCTCCGACGTTCATGCCGCCGATGGCGGAGCGCACGATGTCGTGCACGTCGGCGATGTTGAGGCCGAACCGGGCCGCGGCCAGCCGATCCACATCGGCGGTAATGTAGCGTCCGCCGGTCACCCGCTCCGAGTAGACGGAGGCGGTGCCGGGCAGGGCGCCGATCACCCGTTCGATGCGTTCGCCGATCTCTGCGATCACGTCGAGATCGGGACCGGCCACCTTGATGCCGACCGGGGTCTTGATGCCCGTGGCGAGCATGTCGATGCGGTTCTTGATCGGCATGATCCAGGTGTTGGTGAGGCTCGGTACCTGCACCAGCGCATCCAGCTCGGCTTTGAGCTTTTCCATGGTCATACCCTCGCGCCATTCGGAGCGGGGTTTCAGGCGGATGGTGGTTTCGACCATGGTCAGCGGCGCCGGATCGGTGGCGGAATCCGCCCGCCCGGCTTTGCCGTACACGGTCTCGACCTCGGGCACCGACATGATCAGGCGGTTGGTCTGGGAGAGAATCTCCGACATCTTGCCGGCCGATGCAGCGGGGAAGGCGCTCGGCATGTACAGCAGGTCGCCCTCGTCGAGCTGAGGCATGAACTCGCTGCCGATGCGGGAGAACGGAATCCACGTGCTCGCCAGCACCGCCAGCGTGAGGAGCAGGGTGGCCAGCGGATGCTCGAGGGCGAGATGCAATGCCGGCCGGTAGCCGGCGATCAGCCCGCGGTTGACGGGATTGTCGTGCTCGGGCTTCACGTGGCCACGGATCAGGTAGCCCATGAGCACCGGAACCAGCGTAATGGAAATGCCGGCCGCGGCTGCCATGGCGTAGGTCTTGGTGAACGCCAGCGGCTTGAACAGACGGCCTTCCTGCGCCTCCAGTGCGAAGATGGGCACGAAGCTCAAGGCAATGATGAGCAGCGAAAAGAACAAGGCCGGGCCCACTTCGCTTGCCGCATCGGCCACCGCCTTCCAGCGCGTCTCGCCCGTGAGCTTCTCCGCCGAGTGCTCCAGATGCTTGTGGAAGTTCTCGATCATGACGATGGTGGCATCCACCATCGCGCCGATGGCGATGGCGATGCCGCCGAGCGACATGATGTTGGCGTTGATGCCCTGCATCTGCATGACGATGAAGGCGGCGAGAATGCCGAGTGGCAGGCTGAGAATGACCACCAGCGAGGAGCGGAAGTGCAGCAGGAACAGCATACACACCAGCGCCACGACGACGAACTCTTCGACGAGCTTCTCGTAGAGCGTCTCGACGGCCCGCTCGATCAGTGCCGAACGGTCGTAGGTTTCGACGATCTCCACGCCTTGGGGCAGGCTTGCCTTCAGCGTCTCGAGCCGCTCCTTCACCCGCTCGATGGTGGCCTCGGCATTGCCGCCGAAACGCATCACCACCACTCCGCCCACGGCTTCGCCCTCACCGTTCAGCTCCCCGATGCCGCGTCGCAGGTCCGGGCCAAGACGGACCTCGGCGACGTTCTTGATCAATACCGGAACGCCTTCGTCGGTGGTCCGCAGAGGAATGTTCTCCAGGTCCTCCACGGCGTCGACGTAGCCTGTGGCCCGGACCATGTACTCGGCTTCCGCCATCTCCACCACGCGGCCGCCGGTCTCCATGTTGCCGCGCTGGATGGCATTGCGCACCTGCGTCAGCGGTATTCCGTAGGCGCGCAGCTTCACCGGATCCGCCACCACCTGGTACTGACGCACCATGCCGCCGATGCTGGCTATCTCCGAGACCCCCTCGACCGTCTGCAGCTCGTATTTCAGGAACCAGTCCTGCAGTGCGCGCAGCTCACCGAGGTCGTGCTTCCCGGTGCGGTCGACCAGGGCGTACTGGTAGACCCAGCCGACGCCGGTGGCATCCGGGCCGAGCGCCGGCCGGGCGGACTCCGGCAGGGTGGGTGCGACCTGGCTCAGATACTCGAGCACGCGTGAGCGCGCCCAGTACAGATCAGTGCCGTCTTCGAAGATGATGTAGACGAAGGAGTCGTTGAAAAACGAGTACCCGCGCACGTTGACCGCGCCGGGCACGGCCAGCATCGCCGTGGTGAGCGGGTAGGTGACCTGGTCTTCCACCACCTGAGGCGCCTGACCCGGGTAGGTGGTCTTGACGATGACCTGCACGTCGGAGAGGTCTGGCAGTGCGTCCAGCGGCGTGCGGAACATGGACCACATGCCCCAGGCGGCGAGGCCTGCCGCCAGCATCAGAACCATGAAGCGGTTGTGCACGGACCAGCGGATGATGCGCTCGATCATGACGCGTCTCCGTGCGCGTGCCCGGAGTCGCGGTCGATGTCATCCTCGCCTTCGCCCTGTGGTGCCCCCTGGTCCTCGTGGCCGGCGTGGCCGGGCTCGGCGCCGTTGGCGCCCGCCTCCTCGGTGCTCGCCGACGAATCTCCCAGCATGCGCAGCAGACTGGCATCGAGGCTCGCCTCCGAGTCGATGAGGAACTGGCCGGAAACCACGACCCGCTCGTCGCCTGAGAGACCGGCGACGATCTCCGTGCGTCCTTCACTCTCGATGCCCGTTTCCACCTCGGCCGGCCGGAAGCGGCCATCCTCCAGGGCCAGAATCACCCGGCTCTGCCCTCCGGCACGGATCACGGCCTGGGTGGGCACGTGCAGCGCATCGCGCCGCGGCGCCACCTTCAGGGTCACCTCGGCGTACATGTTGGGTTTGAGCACCAGGCCGGGGTTGTCGAACCTCAGCCGCACCCGCGCTGTGCGGCTCTCCGGGCGGATGGTCGGGTAAACGTAATCCACCAGCCCTGTCCAGACCCGTTCGGGCGCGAACGGCAGGCGCATGTGCGCCTCCTGCCCCTCTCGAACCCAGTCGATGTGCTTCTCGAAGACGTCCACGTCCACCCACACCTCCGACAGGTCGGCGAGGCTCATGATGGTGGTGCCAGGCTGCACGTACATGCCCTCGCGGACGCTCAGCATCAGCAGAAAGCCGTCCTGGGGGGCACGGATCTCGAACGACTCTTCGACGCTGCGACGCTGCTTCACCGCTTCGATCTGCTGGGGAAGCATGCCCAGCGCCAGCAGCCGGCGCCTCGCGGCGTCGATCAGCGCGTCGGAGCCCGTGTTCAGCGCCTGGAGATACTCGCTCTGCGCGCTGACGAGTGCGGGTGAGTAGATCTGGAACAGCTCTTCGCCGCGCTCCACGGCCTGCCCCTCGGTGTCGGCCGCCAGGCGCTCGATCCAACCCTCGGCCCTTACGTGAACGTGAGAGACCCGCTCCTCGTCCGGCGTCACGAGACCGACGGTTTCGATGTTCCGGTGCAGCGTGCCGCGGGCGACGGGTGCGGTCTTGACCCCGATGTTGTTGACGACTACGGGATCGATGCGAAGTCCCGGCCCATCGGCAGCCGCGGCGTCGGCGGAGTCTGCATACACGGGCACCAGATCCATGCCCATGGGTGACTTGCCCGGCTTGTCGGAGCGGAAGTTCGGATCCATCGGGGCAGCCCAATAGAGAACCTCCCGCTCGGAAGTTGCGTCCTGGTCAGACGCCGGCGCGCCGCTGAGCCACCAGGCGGCGCCGAAGCCGACGGCTGCGGCAACCAGGGCGATCGAGCCGATTCTGAGGAAGTTCATGACGATTCTCCAGCGAGGTACATCAGCCGGGCCCAGGCCTGTCCCTGCCGAGCCTTCAGCTCGGCGAGCTTCAGGGCGATCTCGAGCTCCGCGAGCTGGCTGCGAATGAGCTCGGCGAAGTCGGTCTGGCCGTTGGCATAGGTCGTGACGGAGGCGTCCGCCGTCTCTTTGGCGCGTTCTGCCACGGCGGTCTGGTAGAGGTCCACGCGCTGGCGGAAGTAGCGCCAGTCGGCCCAGGCCTGGTCCAGGCGCCGCTTGAGATCCAGCAGCGTAGCGTCGCGGTCGAGCAATTCGGCACCACGTTGGCGAACGGCGGCAAGACGGCGGCGGTCCTGACGTTTGTCGGTGAACAACGGCAGCGAGAGGGTCACCCCCAGCGTCGCGAAATCCGGTCTGTCGTCCCGGATTCCGTAGCTGCCCTCCAATGCCAGCGCCGGTTTGTAGGCTTGTTCCGCCAGCTCGATGCCGACGGCGGCAGCCTCGATTTCAGCTGACTCCGCCGCGACGGCCGGATGCTCGGCGAGATCTGCGACGAGGCGGGCGAGCGCCGGTGGCTCTTCGAGATCCGGCCAGCCTTGGGGGAGAGGCGCGGATGCGTACTCGCCGACATAGCGGGCGAGGGTCGCCCGGGCGAGTTCCGCCTCCCGCTGATGCTCGGTCAGGCTGTCGTCCAGCAGCGAAAGCTCGAGCTCCGCACGGAGAACCGCCTGGGCATTCAGTCCGCCGGTGGCGAACCGGGCGGCCAGCGAGTCGATCTGCTGCGCGACGGACCGCCGGCTGTCGGCGATGATGGCCATCGCCCGGGTCCGGTAGGCGAGCTCGAGCCACGCCTCCCGGGTTTCCAGGGCGATCTGGCGTGCTTCGAGCAGCAGGCGGGCACGCTCGGCGTTGGCCTGCTCCTCGAGCCGTCGGCCCCGAAGGGCCAGGGTTCTGCCCGGCGGGAACTCCTGACGCAGCCCCACCTGAAACTGGGTCATGTCGGCCTGATCGAAGGCGAGCGTATCGGTGGGCACGTTTACCAGCCGGGAGGTGACGCTGGGGTCCGGCAACTGAGCGTCGGCGACGGCCTGGTGCTCGATGGCCTCGGCACGCGCTTCGAGCCGGCGCAGCGTCGGTTCTTCGGCGTCCAGCGCGAGCTCGACGGCCGCCTCGAGGGTCAGAGGATCCCGTGGCGAGACATCGCGGGTCTCGGCATTGAGGATGACCGGCAGGAGCAGCACCGGCAAGGCTGCCAGGGCGGCCACAACGAGATTCGGATTCATAGAAGCATCTCCAATCGGGCGGCAAGCCACGGCGCCATGCCGCCGTGGTGGATGAGGGCTCTGGCTGGAAACGCTACTCGTTGAACCGTGCGTTCAACAGATGGGGGCGAAGAGGCGCTGTCGTCGGCACCGGAAGGTGGGGCGCTTCGTCGTCGGGACCGTGTACGCCCGCGGGAGCGAGGTCGCCGATCGGAGGCCTCGCGAACCAATGGGGGACATCGTTCGGGTCGTTGCCGCGCGCTGGGGTCAGCGCATCCGGCTGATTGCAGGAGTTCGCTTCAGGCTCGCCATGGCTGCCGGGCCCGCCATCGGCGCAGTGGTGCGGCGCGCTCAGGTCGCTGATCGATGTGAGCTCTCCTGGCCATGCCGACACGCAGAGCGAACTCAGCAGCGTCAGGCTCGTCAGCAAAGCCGCCATGATCCGACGGCGTTTGGCGCTGCTGCGACTGTGGGGGTTGCGGTGTGTGGCTTTCATGACAGGCTAGCACGCTACAACCTGTGTGCGGGTTACAGGTCAATCCCCGGGAGTTCCGGGAAATGGCGGCTGGGTCGGGAGAACTTCTGTCCTTAGAGGGATGCTCGACGCAGCAGCTGAGCATTGATCGCCACGATCACCGTGCTCGCCGACATCAGAACGGCTCCCATCGCCGGTGCGAGCAGTATCCCTGCCCAGGCCAGTACCCCGGCGGCCAATGGGATGGCGAAGATGTTGTATCCTGCCGCCCACCATAGGTTCTGCAGCATTTTTCTGTAGCTCGCCCGGCTCAGGGCGACGATGCGGGCGATGTCACGTGGGTCGCTCCTTACCAGCACCACGTCCCCGGCCTCGACCGCCACATCGGTGCCGGCGCCGATGGCGATACCGATGTCGGCGGTGACGAGGGCCGGCGCATCGTTCACACCGTCACCCACCATCGCCACCCGCTTGCCTTGAGCCTGCAGTTCCTCGATCTTGGCCGCCTTCTGTTCGGGAAGCACCTGGGCAAAAACAGTGTCGATCCCCAGTTGCGCGGCGACAGTGTCCGCGACAGCTCGTGAGTCACCCGTCAGCATGGCCACTTCGATGCCGTCGTCGTGCAGCCGTTTGACAGCCTCGTAGGACTCGGGCCGGATGGCATCGGCAACGGCGAAGACGGCGAGAGTACGGGCACCCTCGACGAGGTAGATGGCGGCCTGCCCGCGACTGCCGAAGTGCTCCGCAGCTTGGGTGAGTTCGGCGTCCGGTTGTATGTTGCCTCTCGAAAGCAATGCCGGTCCGCCGATCTGCAGCCGGCGGTCATCCACGACCGCTTCGACCCCGTGGCCGGGCATTGCCCGGAATTCCGTCGCTGCCGGAATTTCCAGGCCGCGGTCTCCAGCGCTTTTCAGAAGAGCTCGCGCAATCGGGTGCTCGGAATCCTGTTCGACCGCTGCTGCCAATCGCAGCGCCTCATGCTGCGCGATGTCGGTGGCGGAAACCGTCTCCAGCACCCGATGTTCGCCCAGGGTCAAGGTCCCCGTCTTGTCGAATACCACTGCATTCAGGCCTCGGGCCTCCTCCAGCCCCCGCCGGTCGCGCACCAGAAGGCCGTTCTGAGCGCCGAGGGTGGTGGAGATGGCGATCACAAGCGGAACCGCAAGACCCAGGGCATGGGGGCATGCGATGACCAGCACGGTGACCAGGCGGCTGATCGTGAAATCAAGCTCCGCCCCGAGTGCCAGCCAGATACCGACCGTGAGCGCCCCTGCAGCGACCGCGGCGATAGTGAGGTAGAAGGCGGCCCGGTCGGCCAGCGCCTGTGCCCGCGAGCGGGACGTCTGAGCCTGCTCCACCAGCCTCATGATGCCTGCCAGAGCCGTGTTCTCGCCGGTGCCGATGATCTCCACGTGCAGAGAGCCGTCGCCGTTGACCGTGCCGGCAATCACCTCGTCGCCCTCGTGCTTCTCGACGAGGTTGGACTCGCCCGTGATCATGGATTCGTTGACGCTGCTCGATCCGCGCTTGACGCTGCCGTCTGCAGGTACGCTGGCGCCAGGCCGAACGAGCACGACGTCACCGCTGTGAAGCTTGTCGACAGTCACTTCTTCGGTCTGACCATCGTTGGTGAAGCGCACGGCAGTGTCGGGCAGTAGTTTTGCCAGTTCCTTCAATGCGCCCTGTGCCTGATAGATCGAGCGCATTTCGATCCAATGACCGAGCAGCATGATGGTTACCAGCGTTGCCAGCTCCCACCACAGAGGATGGCCAGGGTACCCCAGCGTCACGGCGATGCTGTAGACGAAAGCGACGGAGATGGCCAAGGCGATCAGCGTCATCATGCCTGGGAGGCGATCCGTCAGCTCCCGGTACGCGCCGATGAGGAAGGGCCAGCCGCCATAGAGGTAGACCACCACGCCGAACGCGGGAGCCATCCAGAACGAACCGGAAAATGCCGGCGCGCTGAATCCAATCCACGCCTGCACTTGCTCGCTCCAGATCAAGGTCGGGATCGTCAGCACGAGGGTCACCCAGAAGCGGCTGCGGAACATCTCGGTGCTGTGACCTGCGTGCTTGTCGTGGGCTGCGTGCTCTCCGGCTCCGGCGCGGTGTTTGCGCTGCTCGCGCGCCGCTTGCTCGGCGTGCCGGTGATGCGCTTCCTCGTTCGCTGGTGATGTTGAATGATCTCGGCGGCTCACGACTGCCTGGTGGCGATATGTGAGCCAGCGAGAGTAGTTTGAAGCGGTAGTCTGGTGCAATGTCCGCTCTTCGGCCGTCGGCTGGCGTCAGCATTGACCTGTGCCCGACTCACAGGTTGTAGCCTGCCCGGCATCCTGCAAAGGCACACACGACAACAGAGGCACACCATGCACCACGAAAGCCTGGATGCGTCCGAACTGGCGCGCCTGGACATGCACTGGCGCGCGGCCAACTACCTTTCGGTCGGGCAGATCTATCTGCTCGACAATCCGTTGCTGCGCGAACCCCTGGCGATCGAGCATGTCAAGCCCCGGCTGCTCGGCCACTGGGGCACGACTCCCGGGCTGAACTTCATCTATGCCCATCTCAACCGGGCGATTCGTCGCGCCGACCTGGACATGATCTACGTGGCCGGGCCGGGCCACGGCGGGCCCGCTCTGGTGGCGAATACCTGGCTGGAGGGCAGTTACAGCGAGCTGTACCCGGAGGTCAGCCAGGATGCCGAGGGCATGCGGCGGCTGTTCCGGCAGTTTTCGTTTCCCGGCGGGGTGCCGAGCCACGTCGCGCCGCACACACCGGGTTCCATTCACGAGGGAGGCGAGCTCGGCTATTCGCTCGCCCACGCCTACGGTGCGGTATTCGACAACCCGGAGCTGATCGCCGCCTGTGTGATCGGAGACGGTGAGGCGGAAACCGGCCCCCTCGCGGCGGCCTGGCACTCGAACAAGTTCCTGAATCCGGTCACCGACGGGGCGGTGCTGCCGATCCTGCACCTCAACGGCTACAAGATCGCCAACCCGACGGTGCTGGCGCGTATCCCGCGGGCGGAACTGGAGAGCCTCCTGGTCGGCTATGGGCATCATGCCTTCTTCGTCGAGGGCTCGGATCCGACGGCCATGCACCACGCCATGGCGGAAGCACTCGATCGCGCGGTCGAGGCGATTCGCGAGATTCAGCAGGCCGCGCGGCATGGCGGCAGCGCAGAGCGGCCGCGGTGGCCGTTGATCGTGCTGGTGAGCCCGAAGGGCTGGACCGGGCCGCGCGAGGTGGACGGGTTGCCGACCGAGGGCTCATGGCGTTCCCATCAGGTGCCCCTCGCCGGGCTGCAGGAGAACCCGCAGCACCTGGCGCAGCTCGAGACCTGGATGCGCAGCTATCGGCCCGAGGAGTTGTTCGACGAATACGGCGTCCCCGTGGCCGGGGTGCGTGAACTGGTCCCGGAGGGGACGCGCCGGATGGGGGCCAACCCCCATGCCAACGGCGGGCTGCTGCTCAAGGATCTGAGTCTACCTGGCTGCGAACCCTACGCCGTGGAGGTTCCGGCTCCGGGCGCCGTCGACGGCGAAGCCACCCGGGTGCTCGGGGCCATGCTGCGCGACGTGATGCGGCGCAATGTCGGACATCGGCACTTCCGGGTGTTCGGGCCGGACGAGACGGCATCGAACCGCCTGTCGGCGCTGTTCGAGGTAACGTCAAGAGCCTGGATGGCCGAGCGTCTGTCCACAGACGAGCATCTGGCGCCCGACGGCCGCGTCATGGAGATCCTGAGCGAGCATGTCTGCCAGGGCTGGCTCGAGGGGTATCTGCTGACGGGCCGGCACGGCTTCTTCTCGTGCTACGAAGCGTTCGTGCACATTGTCGATTCGATGTTCAATCAGCACGCCAAGTGGCTCAAGGTGGCGGGCCACGAGATCCCGTGGCGGCGGCCCATCGCGTCGCTGAACTATCTGCTCACGTCGCATGTATGGCGTCAGGACCACAACGGCTTCTCGCATCAGGATCCGGGTTTCATCGACCATGTCGTCAACAAGAAGGCCGACGTGATTCGGGTGTATCTGCCCCCCGATGCCAACACGCTGCTGTGCGTGACGGACGGCTGTCTGCGTTCCCGGGATCGGGTCAACGTGATCGTCGCCGGCAAGCAGCGTCAGGCGCAGTGGCTCGACATCGATTCGGCGCGCAAACACTGCAGTGCCGGCATCGGCATCTGGGACTGGGCCAGCAACGACTACGGCACCGTGCCCGACGTGGTGATGGCATGTGCCGGCGACGTGCCGACCCTGGAAACCCTGGCCGCCGTATCCATCCTGCGCGAACGGCTGCCGGAGGTGAAGGTACGCGTGGTCAACGTCGTGGACCTGATGACGCTGCAACCGGAACGGGAGCACCCGCACGGGCTGTCGGACCGGGACTTCGATGCGTTGTTCACCACGGATCGGCCCATCATCTTCGCCTTTCACGGCTATCCCTGGCTGATTCACCGCCTGACCTACCGTCGCACCAACCACCGCAACCTTCACGTCAGGGGGTACAAGGAGGAGGGTAGTACGACCACTCCGTTCGACATGACGGTTCGCAACGACCTGGACCGGTTTCACCTGGTCGGCGACGTCGTCGACCGGGTGGCCGGGCTCGGTCACGTGGCGGCGTACGTGAAGCAGTTCGTCCGCGACAAGCTGATCGAGCATCAGCAGTACATCGTCGAGCACGGCGAGGATCTGCCGGAGGTCCGTGAGTGGCGCTGGCCGGACAGCACGACCGGCGGGAGCCCGTCCCGATGAAACGGGCACGACGCTGGGGCAACGGCCTGGTCGCGCCAGCGTTGTTGCTCGCGGCCGGTGCCGGCTGGGGCGCCGCGCCCGATGCGGCGGGCTGGATGCCGGTCGAGGCCGTGGCGGATCGTGTCTACCGGCGGACGGACCATGCTGCGGACGGTGCCGCGCTCGTCGTGTCGCGGATCGAGGTCGGCACGCTCGAGGAACGCCCGGACGGCCGGACGGCCGTCGACGTCCGGCTCCAGTCCGCAACGCCGGAGGGGGAGTGGCAACCGGCCGAGACTTTCCGCTGGGTGTGCGATCCGGGTGCTGCGGAGATGCTCGTCAATGTCATCGCATTGGCCGGCATCGGACCTTCGGGCCCGGTCCGCGGCGGGGTTCGCGTTTCCGTTGAAGGTCCGGTATTGCGCTACCCGCGGTCGGCCTGGCCGGGCACGCAACTGGACGCCGCGAGATTTCACCTGCGCGCCGGCCGGGGTCTCGCCTCCCTGTTCGGCAGGCATACCGAGGTTCGGGTCAGCGACCGGCAGGTCCAGGCTGCGGATGCACCCGACACCGGCAGCTACGTGCTGACGAGCAATATCGTGGCGGTGGTTTCCTGGCTGGGCATTCCGCTCCGGCGCTGGGAGCTGCGCAGCCGGGAAGTCATTGCCGCGGGCCGCGGTGTGGTGCGCCAGCGCCTCACCTTCAGCGACGGCGGTTTTACGATCATCGAGACCTTGGCCGAAACGACCGTCGAGGAGTCGGCATCATGACGAACCCGCTGGGGCGATTGCGCGAACTCGGTCAGAGCGTGTGGCTCGACGACCTGCGCCGCGACTACCTCGAGGAGGGCACGTTGCGCGGGCTGATAGAACGCGACGCGGTGACCGGTATCACGACCAACCCGGCGATCTTCGCCCGCGCCCTGGACGAGTCGGACCGCTATCTGGCGGACATCGCGCGACGGGCTCGTGCCGGCGCGGCGGTGGGCGGGATCTACGAGGCTCTGGTGGTGGACGACGTTCGCCAGGCGGCGGATCTGCTGCGCCCTGTCTACGATGCTACCGCTGCAGCTGACGGCTACGTGAGCCTGGAAGTGTCGCCGCACCTCGCCGACGATACCGAGGCCACGGTAGGTCAGGCGCGCAGGCTGTGGGCGCGGGTCGCGCGCCCCAACCTGATGATCAAGGTCCCCGGCACTGAGGCCGGCCTGCCGGCGCTGCGCGCGCTCGTTGCCGACGGTATCAACGTCAACGTCACGCTGCTGTTCAGCGTGAGCCGGTACCGATCGGTGGTGGAGAGTCACCGTCAGGGGCTCGAGGACCGACTGGCCGCGGGGCGGCCGCTCGCTCGGGTCGCCTCCGTGGCGAGTTTCTTTCTCAGCCGTATCGACACCCGGGTAGATGCGCTGCTCGATGCCAATCCGGGCGAGGCGGCGGCCTCGCTTCGCGGCCGGGCGGCCATTGCCTGCGCCGAGCAAGCCTACGAACACTTCGTCGCTGTGGCCGACGACGCGCGCTGGAACGCGCTGGCAGGCCAGGGGGCGCAGCGGCAGCGGTTGCTTTGGGCCAGCACCAGCACCAAGGACCCGGCATACGACGAGTTCAAATACGTCGACGCGCTGATTGCCCCGGATACGGTCACCACGCTGCCCATGGCGACGCTGATGGCGTATCGCCAGCGGGGTGAACCAGCGCTGCGCCTGGGCGCGGAGGCGGGAGAGGGCACCGCGATTTCCCGTGCACTCAGCGGATTGGGCGTCGACCTCGAGCAGGTTGCCGGGGAACTGGAGCGTGATGGTGTGCGAAAATTCGTCGAACCGTTCGACGCGCTGATGTCGAAGATCGACGAGCAGCGGGCCCTCGCCATCGCGTCGCCGAAGTGAGGGTTACGGAGTCGTGATCAGGCACGAACGGGTCGAAATCGTCGGCGCCGGCCCCGCGGGGCTCAGCGCGGCACTGGCAGCAAGCGCCGGCGGCGCCCGGGTCACCGTCTACGAGAAGCGTGCCGACGTCGGCATGCGGTTCCACGGCGATTTTCAGGGCCTGGAGAACTGGACCTCGGACTACGATGTGCTGGCACAGCTCGACGGGCTGGGCATCCGCCCGGACTTCGACTATCGGCCCGTCCACGAGTTCGTCTGTTTCGATCCCGGCGGGCGGGCGCATCCGGTGCGGTCGGCGCAACCGATCTTCTATCTGCTGCGCCGGGGCCGAGATGCCGGCACGCTGGACCAGGCATTGAAGGCCCAGGCGCTTGCCGCGGGTGTCGACATTCGTTTCGGTGAACGCCGCCGCCACCTCGAGCGCGGCGGCATCGTCGCTGAAGGTCCCCATCGTGCCGATGCCATCGCGGCGGGATATCAGTTCGAGACCGACATGGCCGATGGCTGCTACGGCGCCATTTCGGAAGCGCTGGCACCCGGCGGCTACAGCTACCTGCTCGTCGACCGCGGCCGGGGCACCGTCGCCACCTGCATGTTCGCCGACTTCCACAACGAGCGTCACTTCGTCGAGGCTACGGTGGATTTCTTCCGGCGCGAAGCGGGGTTGCGCTGGCGCAACCCGACGCGGTTCGGTGGCAGCGGGAACTTCCATCGTGTGGATGCGGCATCCGTTGGGGGGCATCTGTTCGTCGGAGAAACGCCTGGGTTTCAGGACGGCCTGTTCGGATTCGGACTGCGATATGCGCTGATTTCCGGGCACCTGGCCGGTCGCGCCGGGGGGGCGGCGAGCGAATATGACCGTGCCTGGCGCGATC